>FSYY01000235.1_pt1 | contig 19105 bp, 19 predicted proteins | sample 1638681 | NCBI WGS metagenome assembly FSYY01 (sample SAMEA3914813, study PRJEB12502) | metagenome | biome: forest; material: soil | place: Canada | collected 2011-07-07 | depth 0.3 m | reverse complement strand
GATGCGCACGCACCGCAGCGGCGAGATCACTCCCCGTCGCGCCGCCAGCGCGAGGTCGAAGCGCGAGGTCTGCGTGGGGAACAGGTCGGTCACGTGGCGCGCGATCAGCGCGCCGGTGGCGGTCATGCCGATGAAGATCGGCCCCGTCCAGTTGCGGATCGCCGCGCTCGTCTTCTCGCCCAGAGCCGTATGCGCCTCGTCGCAGATGACGATCGTGTAGGCGCTCGAGATCTTGCCCGCATTGCGCACGAACCACTGATAGGTCTCGACCGTCACGGGTCCCGGCGCGCCCGCCACGGAGTCCTCGCCCTGCAGCAGCGCACGGCTGATGCGCTTGGCGTAGCCGCGATCGCGCAGCTCGCCGTTGAACTGGTCGACGAGGTTGCGGCGGTGGGTGAGGATCAGCACCCCGCCGGTGTGGGACGCCTCGACGAAGCCGAGCGCAGCGACCGTCTTGCCCGCTCCGGTGGCGTGCTCGAACCAGAAGCGCTTGGCGGCGTTGGGATCCTCCGGCTGCTCGCCGAGATCCTCCTCCCCGTCGTCCTCGTCCACCCAGTCGCGCGGCTCCTCGTCGGAGTCCGCCTCCTGCTCGAGCTCGACGTCGGCCTCCTCGAGCTCGTCGTCCTCGTCGAGCTCGTCCTCGTCTGAGTCCTCGTCATCGAGCTCGTCCTCGTCCTCCTCCGGTGCGGCGCGCTGGACCGGGCCGAGGTCCTCGTCATCATCCTCGTCGAAGTCGTCGAGCTCATCCTCCTCGGCGTCCTCGTCATCCTCCTCGGAGCCCTGGTCCGCGTCGCGCTCGGTGGCCGGCGCGGGGCCGCTCTCGGGCAGGATCTCGTCGGGGCCGAGGATGTCGGCCGTTGCCAGCAGCTCGGGGGAGGCCGCACCGCGGCCGTTGCCGTTGGGAGCCGAGCGCTGCGCCTCGGCGAGCAGCGCGGTGAGCGTCCCGGACAGCGCGTCGACCTGGTGCGCGGACAGGACCGTTCCGTCCACGAGCTTGGGCTCCTCGTCGGACAGCAGCCGCTCGAGCCCCAGCAGCAGCGAGAACTCGCGCCGCCAGGCGGTCGAGGGGTGCTTGGCCTTGGGGTCGGCCGCGAGCTCCTCGAGCGCACCGTCGAGCGCGCGCCTGCGGGGAGTGCCCGGCGCGAGCGCGACCGCCGGGTCCTCGCCCTCGTGCAGCAGCCGCTCGCGCACGAGCTTCTCAACCCGCGCGATTTCAGCGGAAGTCGGAATGGTCGCGGCCGCGAGGGCCACTGAGGTGGACTCGGCCATAGAGGCTCTGGACTTCGAGACAGAGCCGCCGTCCGAAAGTGGGTTCGGCGCGGCTCGCAAGGGGTGGCGCCCTTCTGGCGCCGTCTGCCGGTTGCTCGGAGCTCCCCGGCTCCTTCGCTTCCTGAGGATATAGCACTCCGCCCCCGCCTTGAAGTGGCAATCATCTGCCAGGCTTAGCGGCCATGACCCCCGGCCGCCTGTCGATCGCCGCGCTCACCGTCGCCGTGGTGGCGCTGCTCGTGATCGGCCTGCTCCAGGCCGGGTCCTCGCCCTCCACGCCGCCGTCGAGGCTCTCGCTCGCGCAGATGCGCGCACAGCTGGCCGGGTCCCCCGAGCCGCTCGCCTCGCTGCACTCACAGGCGGGCGCGCTGCTGCCGGGCGGATTGCCGGCCCTGCACGCGCGCCTGGCCGCGCTGCGCGGCCAGCCGCTGGTGATCAACAAGTGGGCGTCCTGGTGCGTGCCGTGCCGCTCGGAGTTCGCCGCCTTCCAGCAGGCCGCGCTGACACAGGGGCGGCGAGTCGGATTCCTCGGGATCGACTCCGGCGACACCGCCGCGGGTGCCCGCGGCTTCCTGCGCTCCAACCCGGTCGGCTACCCCAGCTACTTCGATCCGGCGGGGACCGCAGGCACGGCGATCACCGACTCGACGTTCACGCCCGTGACCGTCTTCTACGACCGCCGTGGCGGCCTGTTCATCCACCAGGGCCCGTACGTGAGCGCGGCCAAGCTCGAACAGGACATCCGGCGCTACGCGCTGGGGTGAAGATGCCGGAGCTGCGCATCGACCCGCTCAGCGGGCACAGGACGATCGTCGCCGGGGAGCGCTCGCGACGCCCCGGAGGCGAGCCCACGTGCGCCCCGCCCGAGCCGCTCGAGCGCGCGGGCGATCCGTTCGCCGAGGGCAACGAGCAGCGCACGCCGCCGGAGCTGTATGCGGTGCGTCCCGGCGGCGGCCCGCCCGATTCCCCCGGCTGGACGGTACGCGTGGTGCCCAACCTCTACCCCGCGCTCGAGCCTGCGCGAGGCGAGGGCGCCGGCCCCACGCCCGCGCCCGGCCCGGCGGACCCCGATGAGCTGTTCTGCGCGCGGCCAGCCACCGGCGCCCACGAGGTGATCATCAACGGGCCGCAGCCGGTGCTCTCGCTGGCCGACCTGGCTCGCGAGCAGGTCGAGGCGGCAATCGAGGTCTGGCGGATGCGCATGCGCGCCCACGCCGACAGCGCCTACCTGCAGCTGATCGTCAACGAGCGGCGCGAGGCGGGGGCGTCGCTGCCGCACACCCACGCCCAGCTGTACGCGCTCGACTTCGTCCCCGCCGCCGTCGCGCGCGAGCGCGAGCGGGCGAGCGCCTACACCACGCGCACGATGGGCCGCGACCTGCTCGAGGACCTGGTGGCGGAGGAGGTCAGGCGGGGCGAGCGGATCGTTGCGATCGACGATGAGGCGGTGCTGCTCGCTCCGTTCGGCTCGCGGCTGCCCTTCCAGCTGATGCTCGCCCCGCGTACGCCGCGCGCCCGCTTCGAGGATCCCGGGCCGCTCGGGGCCGGTCTGCTCCACGAGGGCTTGACGCGCCTGGCACGCCACCTCGGCTCGAGCCCGCCGCTGAACATGTGGGTGCGCACGGCCCCCCGCGGGGCCGAGGAGTTCTGCTGGCGGATCGACGTGATGCCGCGCCTCACGCACCTGGCCGGCCTCGAGCTCGCGACCGAGGTGAACCTGAACATCGTCGCACCCGAGGACGCGGCCGCTGCGCTGCGGCGGGCCTGAGCCGCCGCGCGCGTGTAGGGCGCCTGCCGCGCGGCGCGGGCGGCAGCTAGGCTGCGCGGGGATGCCTCCGGTCGAACGCTTCGTCCCCCGCTTCGCAGCCGAGCCGCCGCAGGAGGAGCTTCCCTACGGGCGCTGGCAGGAGCGCCTCGAGCAGGAGCTGCTGAGTGCGATCGCGGCGCTCGAGACCGGCGAGGAGGACCTCGGCGAGCGCGGGCCGGTGGTGTGGTACCCAGATCGCAGCTGGCACGGGCGCACCTACGTGCCCGCGACCGCGCACACCTCGACGGGCTATGAGCTGTTCGGCTACGTGCGCTTCGTCCCGGCCGTCGAGGGCGGGGAGCCGAGCGACTTCTCCGCGCACGTCGACTTCACCGATGAGACCGCCGAGCGCAATCCCGACTGGCGCCTGGACCTGTGTGAGGAGGTGCTCGGCGCCTGGCGCGGACACTTCGGCGCGGAGGCCGCGATGACGCTCGTGTGGGGACGCCCGCTGCTGTCGGGCGGGCGCATCGTGACGGCCGAGTTGGCGGAGCTCGCGGTTGACCAGTGCGAGCTCCTGGAGGAGCGCTTCACGCTGATCGCCCCGGATGACTATCGCGGCGACCTGCTGGAGATCAAGCTGTTCGACGTCAAGGGCCGCGAGCTCGCGCGGGAGTCGCTCTACGCCGGGGATGACGAGGACGAGGTCGAGGGCGCCGCCAACGGCGACGACGCGGGCGACGGGCAGGGGTAGGGATTCCGTCGGGCGGCCGGGCCGGGGAACCCGGCTGCCGCGGACCCGCCTCCTATCGGCCGCCTGCGCGGGCGGCTATTTCTGCTTGCACGCCGAGAGTGCCTGTTCCTTGGCGCTGCCGGCGGGGAGCGCCGACTTGTTGATCACTTCTTCGCACACTTCCTGGGCGGCTTTCTTGACCGCGGCCTGATCGCCTTTGGCGGCCTTGGCACAGACGCCTTCGAGTTTTTCTTTGGCGCCGGCCGGGAGCGTCGTCTGGGCCTGGATCGCCTGCTTACAGGCGGCCACCGCCGCGGCGCCCGCGGCGCCCGTGAGCGACGGCAGCGGCGAGGTCGAGCCCGTCGAGGTCGCGCTCCCCGTGGCGGTGGTGGCGGTGCTGGCCGCAGGCGAGGAGGTGCTCGTGCTGCTGCTGCTGCCGCATCCGGCGAGCAGCGCCCCCGCCGTGAGAGCCGCGGCGAGCCAAGCGATGGGCCTTGCGTTCATGTGTCTCCCCTGGGGTCGAAGGCGGGCGAAGCGGCGCCGGCGCTGGGTGAGCGTCGGGGCAGCGAACGCTACAGATCTACACGGACACGGGCGCCGGCCGGGAGGCCGGATGCGGCCCGCGCAGCTAGTTCTGCTGCAGCGCCGAGGCGCCCAGCCCCGCGGCGGACAGCGCGGTGCCGGTGACGAGCACGCTCGAGACCTTCGGCAGGTAGCCGCCACGCCCGGCGGCGAACCCCGCGACCGTGTCGGCGAGGTCGCAGGCCAGGCCGGCGATCAGCCATTGCCGCTGGGTGTCGCCCTCGCTGCTCAGCGTCCCCCACGCAAGCGCTACGTCGCGCACGCCGAACAGGCGCGCAAGATAGGGCGACTGGGGGTTGGCCGTCGCGTCGAGCCCAAACAGGCGCCCCGCCACGCGAGGTGTTGCCCACGACGCCACGCCGACCGCGAGCCGCAGTGCGGCGAGGCTGTTGATGGTCGTGCGCCGGTCCACGGGGCGACTCTATCGCAGCCCCGCAGCGCCGGCGAGCCGGCGCTCGGCCGGCGCGGTCACTCTCAGCGGGCGCGGTCGCTCACCACCAACTCCATCAGCAGCTCGTCGTGCCAGCCGCGGCCGTCGGCGTCGCGCTCGGCGAGGTGTTGCACGCCTACCGCTCTGAATCCCGCCTTCTCATACGCCCGGATCGCCGCCGTGTTGTCCACCGCAGGATCGATCGTGATGCGGTGATGCCCGCGCTCGTGCACGAGCAGCGCGACGATCCGCCTGACGGCCTCGGTTCCGACTCCGCGGCCATGCAGCGCCGGGTCCACGAACAGGTCGATCCCCGCGTGACGGTACTTGGGCTCGCTCTCCTCCCAGTACTGGATCATCCCCGCGATCCGGCCGCCAACCTCGATCGTGAAGCGGGTCGACTCGGGCTCGTCCCAGGGAAAGCCCTGCTCGGGCGAATCCCACCACAGGCTCACCTCGGGACTGGCGTGGATGCGCAGCAGCTCGGGCTCGTCGCCCACGGCGAGGGGCCGCAACGTGATCTCGCCGTTGTCCCCGGGTCGTTCCACAGGCCGCGCCCCTCAGAATACGAGGACGACGCGTCACCCGGGAAAGGATGAGCGATCGTGCTCGCTGCTGCCGCGCCCCGCCAGGGCGCGGGACGCCTCCGCTTGACTGGTGTTGCACCGGCTGAGAGCATGGATCGGCCGTCATGAGCACTCAGATCGAGCGTGAGTCGCTGCTCACGCAACTCACCTCCGCGTTCGCGCGCAAGGACAACGTGCAAATCCTCAAAGCGATGCGCGCGGACGTCGACATCGAGGTGCCGGGCGAGAGCCCCCTCGCAGGGAAACATCAGGGCGCCGAGGCCGTCGACCGATTCCTCTCCGCGCTGCGGCTGGTGTTCGCGGCCGAGGGAGCGCCGAGTGAGTACCACCACGCGGGCAACGAAATGGTGCTGACCCAGACGCTCCGAGCGCGCGCGGCGCTGTGGGAGCACCACTACCGGATCGTCTTCGATCAGGATGGCCGGATCGAGCGGATCGTGTTCGAGCCTAACGACGTGGCGGGATTCGGAAGGCTTTTCAAAAACGCGCTGGGAGACGACCCACCTGCTTCTGCGGCGGAGATGCCCCCGCCAGGAGTCGAACCTGGATCTACCGCTTAGGAGGCGGTCGTCTTGTCCATTGGACTACGAGGGCGTGCCGTGGGGCGGGGACGAGCAGCGAAGGCTACCGCCGCGCGGCTGGCGACTGACCGCCTGCGGCGTCGGCGAGGCTCCGCAGTGGCTCACCCACCAGGCGGTGGGTGACCCATCCGTCCATCGTCTCGGCGCCGAGACCGCGGTAGAAGCCGAGCGCGAGCTCGTTCCAGCGCAGGGCCGACCATTCCAGGCGCTCGCCGCCGCGCTCGCGCAGCCGGGCGGCGACGGCCGCGAGCAGGGCGCGACCGACGCCCGCGCCGCGGTGCGGCGGGCGCACGAACAGGTCCTCGAGCCACATCCCCTGAATCGATAGGAACGTCGAGAAGGTCGGGAAGAACACGGCATAGCCCGCGGTATCGGACCCGAGCTCGGCGATCAGCGCCTCGGCCGCAGGGGGCTCACCGAACAGCGCCCGCTGCAGCTTGGGCTCATCTGCGCTCAGCAGATCCGACAGCCGCTCGTAGTCCGCGAGCTCCCGGAACAGCGCGAGCAGCAAGGGCACGTCGGCTGGCACCGCTGCGCGGATGCGCGGCGCGAGCGCCGGGTCTCGATCGGCCACCCCGCTCAGCCGTCCCCGCGGTCGGGGCGCTCGGGGTAGATCTCGTCGATGGTGCTCAGCGAACGGTAAGGGGCGCCCGCGGCCGATTCGATCGCAGCGCCGGCTCCCGCCAGCCGATCGAGCACGCTCACCACGCCGCAGATCGCCAACCCGGCGTCGTGCAGGGCGGCGATCGCCGCGATCGTGGAGCCGCCGCTGGTGACCACATCCTCCACCACCACGCAGCGGTCCTCGGGCGTCAGCGGCGGCCCCTCGATGCGTCGCTGCAGTCCGTGCGCCTTCGCGTCCTTGCGCACGAAGAAGGCCTTCGCCTGCGCCCCGCCCGCGAGCGCGGCGCAGGCGAGCGGGTCCGCCCCCATCGTCATACCGCCCACCGCGCTGCCCTGCCACTCGCGCACCTGCGCGGCAAGCAGCACCGACAGCGCCGCGAACCCCTGCGGCCGCAGGATTGCGCGCTTCGCGTCGACGTAGTACTGCGCGTGGGCGCCGCTCGTGAGCGTCACCTCGCCGATCACGAGGGCGTGCTCGCGAAGCTCTCCCACCAGACGCGTGCGGGCCTCAGCCAGATCGCTCGTATGTTCGTCCAGCGCGCTCACGCGGCGACCTAATCTAGCGATGTGGTCTCCTCGATCGTCAGCTTGATCAGGTTTGTATCGACGGTCATATGCCTGATCGTGATCGTGTCGTTCGGGAGCTTCGCTATCGATCAGGCGAAAAGCGCCTCAACGCGCCAGCAGGAACAGCTGTGGGTCGCCACGCCAACGTCCCCGGCCTCAACCACCGGCACGGCGGGCACGGCGGGCACGGCGGGGGCAGCGGGGACGGCCGCAACCGTGCACCGCGAGAGCGCGGTGCACAAAACCCTCGAAGATGCCTCGCGACGGCTCACCTCGCCGTTCTCGGGCGTGGTCTCGGAATCGAGCAGCGAATGGGCAATCCGCGGCGCCAAGCTGCTGCTCGCGCTGCTCGTGTACGGCTTCGGCCTCGGCTACCTCGCGCAGATGTTGCGCGTGCGTGTGTGATGGTCGCAGCGCGCGGTCAGGGGCCAGCGTTTCCGCGGACCTGGCCGCTGCCGCCGCCTTCCTCGTTGTAGACGTCCACGGGCGTCCCTTCGTGCACCCACCCGAAGATCGCGGCGGCGTCCGGGATCGGGACCCGCAGGCAGCCGTGGCTCGCCGCGTAGGTCGGCACTTCGGCGTAGCCGTGGATGGCGTAGCCGCTGATGAAGTAGTTCGAGTCGACCATGCCATGGCTGTTTTCGCCAGGCGTCTTTGAGTACACCTGGAAGCGCCCGACCACCGTGGGGGTGGAGGGCTTGCCCGAGCTCATCATGTAGATCGCGTGCACGCGGCCGCGCGCTTCGATCTCCGCGAGCACCTGCCGCGTGAGATCGGCCTCGACGTGGCGGCCATCCCCGCGGTAGCGCACGCGAAACGCGCCCGCGCGGTGAGCGAGCAGGTAGAACACCTGGGTGCCCGAGTAGGGGACGCGTTCCAGGCCCGTCATCTTGCGATAGGCGATCAGCGCGCGCCCGGTGCCTTCGTCGAACACCCCCGAGCGCGGCACGACGTAGTGGAGCGCGTCGAGCTCGGCCTGCAGCAGCCAGACCGACTGCCCCTGCGAGCCGTACCCGAGGTTCGGGTGGACGAAGCGCATCAGCGGTGCGCGCGCGAGGAAGGCCGCCTGCTGGGCGGTGGCTTCGTGCGTCGCGCGGATGTCCACGAGCCCCGACAGGACGCTCTTGAAGCTGATCCGGAACTGACCCCTGCCTGCCGCCGCGGGCGCCACCGCCGCGATCATCGTGGCCGCGAGCCTGCCCTGCCGGTAGACGACCAGCTTCACCTGCTGCCCGGCCACGTAAGGGGTGACGGTGCCGCGCACCGCGATCCGCGTGCCCGCCAGTGCGAACGGAGGAGCGCCGCCCACATTCACGAGCGTGAGCTTCATCGTCCCCGGCGCCACCGCGGGCGCGCCCGCGGGCGGCGGTGCGGGAGGGGTCGCGGGCGTGGTGGCGGGCGGCGCGGGGGCAGCCGGCGCGGGGGCTTCGGCCGCGGCCAGCGCCGGTGCCCACGCCGCGAGCAGGCCGGCGCTCGCGATCATCAGGCCTCGCAGCGTTCTCATCGCTCGATCCTACGCGGCCGGGCGGGGGAGCACGGGCCCGATCGCGTTTAGGCGCATGCGCTCGAGCACCCAGATCAGCAGCGCGATTGCCGCCAGCGAGGCGAGGATCAGCACCGGCGCCTGCCAGCTCCAGTTCTCGAGGCTCGAGAACGCGATCGAGTTGTTGAGCGAATGGGCCAGGAAGCAGGGGTACAGCGACCCGGTACGGCGGTAGAGCAGGCACAGGCCGAACCCCAGCGCGGCGAGCGGGACGAGGTCCAGCAGCGGCGCCGAGCCCACGTGCACCCCGCCGAACAGCAGGCCCGTTATGACCGCCGCGGTGGTGGTCCCGCGCCAGTTGCGCAGGGCGGTGAACACGTAGCCGCGGAACAGGATCTCCTCGCAGATCGGCGCCACCACGCACGTCAGCCCCGCGCTGAGCACGAGCAGCAGCGTCGTTTCGTTGGTCCCGAGCGTCTGCAGCAGCTTCTCCTTGCCGGGGTTGAACGCTTCCGACCAGCCGACGCTGAGCAGGACGAACGCGAGCAGCAGCAGCACGATCAAGCCCGCCGCCGTTCCCCAGCCGACCCCGGGGGGCCGCAGGCCGAGCTGCCAGGCGCGCACGCGCCGCCCGCCGATGCGGGCGCAGAACACCGCCGCCGCCACGAACGCCAGATCCTGGACGAACGTGTCGGCGATCGCGATCCCGGGCGGTGTGTGGCCGGTAGTGATCTTGACGCCGAGCGCGATCGCGGGTAGGTCGACGGCTATGCCGCCCACCGCGGCGAGCAGCAGCCCGCCCACGAGCGCGATCGGGGCCGTCCACGGCGGCCAGCCAGGATCGGGCGAGCGGCGGCGGTCGCCCTCGGGCCGCTCGCCCTCCCCGGCCACCGGCTGGAGCATCGCTAGGCCACCCAGTGCCACGTGGCGAACCGGGTGGCGAAGAACGCCATCAGCAGCGCCGACAGCACAAACGCCGGGCGGCGCACGCGCGGCCGCTCGGCGAGCCAGGCCGCCAGCCAGATCGCGAGCGGGAACAGCACCGCGATGTAGCGGGGGATCGACTGCAGTGGTTCCGGGCCGACGGGGTAGGACAGCGGCAGCGCGATCGCGGCAATCGCGTAGGCCCCGTAGGCGAGCGGCAGCCGCCTGAGGACGCCCACGATCGCCGCGAACGCTCCGAGCAGGAATACCAGCCCGACGAGGTTGTGCTCGGCCACCATGAACGGGTCGCCCCCGGCGGCCGTGAAGTACACGTGGCTGCGCTGGAAGGAGAGCAGCTGCCGCGCCCCGTCGAAGGCCGCGGTGAGCGCATCCCACAGTCCCACAAACGGACCGACGAGGTGGCGGTTCCAGGCCTGCTCAGCGTGGAACGGGCCGAGCACGTCACCGCCCGCGAGCCCCAGCCAGACGCCGTAGAGGACGACGCCCGCGGGCAGCAGCGCGAGCCACAGGAGGTCGCGACGCAGCCGGTAGCGCGGCCGCAGCCTCGCCAGCAGCCGCGCCGCACGGCCGCCTCCCGGCCCGATCGCGGGCGCACCGCCGGGCGCGGCGGGGAAGTCCGGCGCGCGGTCCTCGCGGGGACCGTACAGGTAGATGATCAGCGCGGGCAGAGCCAGCACGAGACCGGTGCTGCGGGTGGCTCCGGCGAGCGCGCCGAGCAGCGCGACCGATCGCCAGCGGCCGTGGCGGGCGCACCAGAACAGGCCGACCGAGAGCGCCAGGAACAGCGACTCGGAGTACACGGCCGAGAAGAAGAGCGCCATCGGCGAGAACGCCACCACGAGCACCGCCAGGCGAGCCGCCTCGCTCGCGTGAGGTCCGTCGGCGATCGCCTTCACGCGCCCGAGCTCGAGTGTGGTCAGCCGGTGTATGCCGTACAGCGCGAGCGCGAACGCGGCGAGCGACACGAGCACGCCCGCGATCACGAGCGGCACGCCCAGCGCGCCGATCGCCCTGATGCTGAGCGGATACACCGGGAAGTAGGCCTGGCGCGTCGCGGTGCCGAGCGCAGCGAGGTCGGGCCGGTAGCCGTAGCGCGCGATCACGAGGAACCAGTCCGAGTCCCAGCGGGCCACGGGCGCCGCCAGCAGGTCGCCGAGCCAGCCGAACCCGCGGGTGATCCCGGGCGGGTCGAAGGCTCCCCGCGCCGGCCCGAAGCCGAACGTGGCTACCGCACCGAGGCCCGCCGTCCACGCGAGCGCGCGCGAGCTCCACAGCGCACGCCAGCTCTCGCGCACGGCGGTCATGCGCGCGCGGTCGGCGCGCAGCAGCGCCAGGCGCTCGCGCGGACGCCGTGCTGCCCAGGACGGACCTCGCCACCAGGAGCGCCCGGGGGGGCCCGAGGGGCCAGTCGGCAGCCCCATGGCGGGGTCCGCGTCGGGAGGGCGCGCGGTCCGCAGCGCTGGCTCGGCGGTCTCGGTATTCATCGGCTCTGACACCGAGCGTAGAGATCCCCGCAACGTCTCTTGAAGGAAATCACAATCGGGCACGGTAATCTCGAAGTTCTCGCCATGTCTCGACAATCCCGCAAGCGACGGCGCCGAGCAGGTGGCTCCGGGGTCGGGCGGTTCCTGGCAATCGGCGGCGGCGTGATGGGCGTCACCCTCGTGATCGCCACGGTCGCCGCCGTCGGCTACGTCCTCAACGCCGCCAAATCCGCGCCCGCGCTCAGCTCACTGCGCCCGATCCTGAGCGGCGGCTCCTCGCAGGTGTTCGCCTCCGACGGGACGCGCCTCGGATTCATCCGCTCGGACCTGCTGCGCAGCCCGGTCGGCTGGAGTGAAATCCCGGCGAACCTCAAGGACGCGACGGTTGCGATCGAGGACCAGCGCTTCTACAAGCACAACGGCGTCGACCTCACGGGCATCTTCCGCGCGGCGATCAAGGACATCACCAACGGAGCCGCGCTGCAGGGCGGCTCGACGATCACGATGCAGCTTATGCGCAACCTCTACCTGGGCGGTGTGCAGCGCACGCTCAAGCAGAAGATCATCGAGGCCAAGCTCGCGCTCGACTTCGAGAAAGCGCACAGCAAGCACTACATCCTCACGGGCTACCTCAACAGCGTCCCCTACGGGACCGTGGGCGGGCAGACCGCCGTGGGCGTTCAGGCGGCGGCCCGCATCTTCTTCGACAAGCCCGCCTCGCAGCTGAGCCTCGAACAGTCCGCCCTGCTCGCCGGGCTGCCGCAGGCGCCCTCGCAGTACAACCCGTTCCGCGACCCGGCGGTGGCGCGCGAACGGCGCAACGAGGTGCTCGCGAAGATGGCCCAGCTCCACTACATCTCCCCCGCGCGCGCGGCCGCCGCAGAGGCTGCCCCGCTGAACGTCCACCTCGGTCACTTCTACTCGCAGCGGCGCGAGGACTTCTTCTTCGAATACGTGCGCGCGCAGCTCGTCCACCGCTACGGCCCAAAGACGGTCGAACTTGGCGGGCTGAAGGTGTTTACGACGATCGACCTGCACATGCAGGAACTGGCGCGCAAGGCGATGGCGGAAGTGCTCAACCAGCCCGAAGACCCGGCGGCGGCGATCGTCACGATCAACCCCGCCAACGGATACATCGAGGCGATGGCCGAGTCCCAGCGCTACGCGCAGTCGCAGTACAACCTCGCGGCCGACGGTCACCGCCAGGCCGGATCGACCTTCAAGGCGATCGTCCTCGCGGACGCGCTCTCGCGCGGGATCGACCCGAGCAGCACCTACTACTTCTCGCACACGCTCCCCAAAGGCTGGCTGATCGGCTACCCCGAATATGAAGTCAAGACGTTCGAGGGCACATCGCTGAACAAGTCGATCAACCTCGTGCAGGCGACGGTCGCGTCCGACAACACCGTCTACGCGCAGCTCGCCGCCGACCTCGGCCAGACGACGATCACCGAAATGGCGCGCAAGATGGGCGTGGTCAGCCCGCTGGAAAGCATCGCCTCGGAGGCGCTCGGCGGGCTGCGCCTGGGTGTCACGCCGCTGGAGATGGCCAACGTGTTCGCGACCCTCGCCGACGGCGGCTGGCGCAACACCCCGATCGCGATCACCAAGGTGGTGTTCGCCGACGGTCACACCGACGGCAACTGGGGCGCGCCCCATCGCGTGAAGGTGCTGAGCGACGGCGTCACCGCCGAGGAGACCAACATCCTGCACCAGAACGTGCTGGGCGGCACCGCCGTGAGATCCGCGATCAACTGCCCGACGGCGGCCAAGACCGGAACCACCAGCGAATTGGTGGACGCGTGGCTCGATGGCTACACGCCCAACTACTCGACGGTCGTGTGGATGGGTTATCCGACCAAACGCGTGTCGATGACCAGCGTGCACGGCGAATCTCAGCAGGGGGGTGCGCTCCCGGCTGTGATCTGGAAAACGTACATGTCGGCTGTCACCGAAGGCAAGCCGTGCGCCGAATTCCCCCAGGCCAAGGAACCGCTCACCTTCCAGCCCTTCTACGGCAAATACGCAAGCACCGGCCTGGCGCAGGCCGCCGCGCAATCGGCCGAAGAAAGCCAGAGCAAGGAACACGCGGCGAAGAAGAAAGCCCACAAGACGCCCGGGACGCCGGCCAACCCCGAACCGGAAAACGAAAACCCCAAATCCCCGCAGCCGCCCGCCGAAGCGCCCACGACGAACCCCCCCGGGGGCGGCGGACCCGGCACGGGCAAGACCGGCGGCGCCGCTCCCTAGCTCCGGCGCAGCGCCGAGGTCGTGCGCCGTGCGCCGCGACGCTGGTAGTTTGGTCATCGATAGTTGAAAGCAACGGCTGCCCGCACCTGGGCTGGCGGCCAGATGGGAACCGTCGGTGGCCAAGGAGGACAAGGTTGAATTCGAGGGCGAGGTGATCGAGGCCCTGCCCAACGCGATGTTCCGCGTGAAGCTCGACAACGACCACGTGGTCCTCGGACACGTCGCGGGCAAGATGCGCCGCTTCAGGATCCGCATCCTGCCCGGCGATCGCGTGCGCTGCGAGCTCTCTCCGTACGACCTCGACCGCGCGCGCATCGTCTACCGGCACCGCTGAACCCGCCACCGCCGGAGACGGGCATCGCCGAGAGCTCCCTGATCCAATCCATCGCGGCCGTGCTGGCGGCCGCGGGCGCGGACGGGCGACGGTCCCCGGCAGCTGGAGATAGCTCCGACGCGGCGCTGACGCGCATGGTGCGAGGGGTCGGCGATGACGCCGCCGTGGTTCGCGTGGCGTCGGGGGTTTCGGTCACCTCGGTCGACGCGATGGTCGAGGGGGTGCATTTCAGGCTCTCCCCGGGCTGGGCCACCCCGGGAGAGGTCGGACACCGCGCGCTCGCGGGCGCGCTCTCGGATCTCGCTGCGATGGGAGCCGCGCCGTGCGAGGCCTACATCGTCCTCGGCGTGCCGGGGGACCTCGGGGAGGCCCGCGCGATCGAGTTGATCCGCGCGGCCGCCGCGCTCGCGGTTGGCACCGGCACCGTGATCGCGGGCGGTGACGTCGTCTCCTCGCCCGTGCTGAGCGTCTCGGTCACGGTCGTCGGCTGGGCGCGGGACGAGCACGAGCTGGTCGGTCGCGACGGGGCCCTGCCGGGCGACCTCGTGGGTGTCACCGGACGCCTCGGCGGGGCCGGCGCGGGGCTCGCGCTGCTCGAGGGGCGCGCGTCGGCCACGCCGCTCACCGAACCAGCCCTGCGGCGGGCGCGCAACCCTACGCCGCGGCTCCGCGAGGGCCGGGCGCTCGCCGCCGCGGGCGTCCACGCGATGATCGACCTCTCCGACGGACTGGCGGCCGACGCGGCGCACATCGCGCGCGCGAGCGGCGTGCGGGTGCGGGTGGACCTCGACGCGCTGCCGCTCGACACCGGCGTCGAGGCGGTGGCGAGTGAGCTCGGGGTGCCGCCGTGGCGACTCGCCGCCGCGGCGGGCGAAGACTACGAGCTGTGCTTCTGCGCGGCCGCCGCCGATCGCGAGCGGGCGGAGCGGGCCGTGGCGGCACTGGGCTCGGTCGAAGTGAGCTGGATCGGGGAGGTGCTCGCGGGCGAGCCCGGGCTCGAGCTCTCAGACGCGCGCGGGAGGGAGGTTCCGATCGACGGGTTCGAGCATCGGTGGTAGTCGCATGTGCGGCAGCGCGTTGGGCGCGCGCGGCGCTCCGGGCGGCGATGCGTTGAACGGGTGTGCGAGCGCGCCTCCCGGCAGGATCATGGCGGCGCCGCGCGGGACCGTGCGCATCAACCTGGCGTACACGAGCAGGCGTTTGGCGGCGCTGAATATGGGCGTGCACGCCGACAGCACGAGCCGCGCGTAGCCGGCGTCCGCGATCGCCGCCTGGACTTCGCTTGGGTCGACCACGCGCTGCCCCACCACCGAGTAGGTGAAGCGGGCGTAGGGCATGTCGAGCCTGATCGTGCTTCCCGGTGAGAGTTCGTCGATATGGCGGAACGGCGCCAGGTAGGTCGTGCGATGCCCGGCGATCACCGTCGTCGGGCCGCCCCCGGGGAAACTCGCCAGGGGGAAGATGCCCGGACCGCTCTTGAGGGGCCCCTCCCCCGTTCCCTTGACGACCACGAAGCTCGCCCCGATCCGCGGGATCACGATCCGTCCGACAGGGCTCCCGTCCACCGCGCTGTGATCGAGCTCGTCCGCGAGGAAGGCGATCCGCGTGCGCTCATCGGAGAGGCTCGCGAGCGTGAGGCGCTCGGCGGGGGTGGGTGCGGCGCTTTCGACGCGATGGAGCACGCCGCTCAGGTGCTCCTGCCTGATCGCCGCATACAGCGCCGAGACGGGCTCCTGCCAGACGAGCGTAACGGCCGCGTCGAGCAACGCGACGGCCCCCGCGAGGATCAGCACGATCGCGAGCGCGGGCAGCGCGCGCCGCGGTCCCCGCGTCCGCCGCCAGCGGGCGCGCCTGTGTCGGCGTCCGCGCCGCGCGGGGCCGGCGCCCCCGAGGGTGAGCCCTCCCGCGTTGCTGCTCGAGCTGAGTGGACGATCGGACACGGGCAGCCCTATCGTCGCAGAGCCGACTCGGTCCCACCGAGCGAGCCGGGTCCGGCATAGGACAGCGGGCCGCGGATCGTGACCTCGACGCCGTCGCCCGCTGCTGCTCCACGCGGGGGTTCACTCGGCGCGAGCGCGAGCAGGGCGGCACCCGCCGCGCAACCGAGCGCGAGGCTCCACAGCAGCGCCCCACCCACGCCAACGTGGCCGCCGGCCACCAGCAGCACGGCCGTCCAGGCCGCGCTTCCGGCGCCCAGCCCGAGCTGGCGCGCATAGAAGGCGATCAGCAGCCCCAGGGGAACGAGCCCGATCGCGACCAGCGCGATCGATCCCAGCCGGCGCGGACGCAGCTCGGGTGCCGCCAGCAGCAGCCACAGGTGCAGCGCCGGGAGCAGCAGCAGCGCACTGAACGGGTCGCTCAGCCACACCAGCACGCACACGGGCGCCAGCACGAGGATCGGCGCGAGGCCGGCGGCGTCGGGGTCCGGCCGCGCCGCCCAGCCGAGACGCCGCACGAGCATCCCCCACAACAGCCATGCCAGCGCGAACGTGAGGATCATCGCCACCACCACCGTCGCAGCCTTGGTGTCGAACGGAAGCGCCGCGGGCAGCACCGGCTGCGACGGCGCGGCTCCCACGATCTCGAGCCCTCCCAGCAGATACGCGAGCAGCGCGCAGCACAGGAACGGGAGCGAGCAACTGAGCGTCCACAGCACGAATCGCCTGATGGGGCGGCCGCGCCGGCGCACGCGGGCAAGGCCGTCGGCGGCCACGACCAGGGGGCCGAGCAGCAGCGTGCCGAGCAGCAGGCTGACGGCCCACGCGGGGAGCATCTTGCCCTGGAGCACCACTCCGCGCTGCAGACCCTGCGCGACGTCCGGAGCCCTGTCGAGCGCGTCGATCGCGCTCAGCACCGAGCGCCCGAGGCCTTCCAGCCGTTCGGCGCTCACCGCCCCGTGCGCCGCCGGCCCGCGTTCGCCGCTGGCCTGCACCAGCACCGCGGGCACCCCGGCCGCATTCAGCGCCCCCTGCTCTCCCACGGTCGCCGGGACGCTCAGGTGCGCGAGCTGGCCGAGCACGCTCGGCGCGCCCGGGTCGGCACCCGTCTCGCGCGTGATCGCGCCCGCGACGGTCCGCTGGAGCGACTGCGGAGCCGAGCCGAAGCCGTCGGAGAACGGCACCACCAGCGGCCGGCGCACGCGCGCGGAGGCGAGATCGCCGAGCACGAGCGCCGCGTCCACCGAGGGGCGCGCTCCGATCTCGGCCAAGTTGGCCGCCAGCTGGGCCGCCCCCGCACCGCCGCCGCTGCCGCCGCTGGTGGAGACGAGGATGATCGTGCGCTGGGTCTCTCGCGCCGCGAACACGCGCGCGAGCTCGAGCAGCACGGCGGTCCCCGACAGCTCTGCCGCGGACCCCGCCGCGGCGGCGTCGCGGTGCGCGAGGATCACGATTGGGCTCGCACCCGTCGAGCCGGGCCGCTGCGCGATCACCGAGCTCAGCTGGCGTTCGCCGTCGATCGTCTGGCCTTCGAAGCGCACCCGGTGGACCGAGAAGCCGCCGCCGGCGGTGCCGCCCAGGCCCTGCAGCGTGCGTTCGATCTGCAGCGCCAGACGCTCGTCGGCTGCGCTACCGGGTCGCCGCTGCGGAAATGCGGCGCTGAGGCTCGTGAGCTGGGCGAACGCACGCGCGCCCTGGAAGGCGTCGGGCGCGAGCGTGGAGGTCGCCGGCAGCGGTCGGGGTTGCAGCGAGAATGCGGCGACCGCGAGCGCGAGCAGGAACGGCACCAGGGCTGCGCGGTACAGGCGCGCGTTGAGCACGCCTAGACCATAGTTAGCAACGCGGTCCCTCGCGCAGGCCCGGCGGCGTTCGCGTGCTCCGGTTAGGTATCGTGCCCCCGCGTGCTCCAGCCCGTAGCCGTAGGCCACAAGACGCTCGCCGACTACACGCACATCTGCGGGCGCGAGCTGATCGCCGAAATCCGCGAGTTGGCCGAGCCGCTGCAGGGCCAGCGCGTCGTGCACATCTCCGCCACGGCGTTCGGCGGGGGCGTATCGGAGATCCTCTACACGCTCGTGCCGCTGATGCGCGACGTGGGCCTCGACTGCGAGTGGCACGTGATCTACGGCCGCGAAGAGTTCTTCAACGCGACCAAGCTGATGCACAACGCTCTCCAGGGCGCCCCCCAGGACCTGAACGAGGAACAGTGGGCGATCTGGCGGCGCTACGGCGAGATCAACGCGCGCGAGCTCTCGGACGGCTGGGACGTGTGCCTCGTACACGACCCCCAGCCGGCGGCGCTGTGCAGCCTCGTGCCCGAGAAGGCGAAGGGATGGTTGTGGCGCTGCCACATCGATCTCTCCACGCCCAACAAGGACACGATCGCCCAGCTGCTCCCCTACATCGAGATCTATCCCCACTCGCTGTTCCACATGCAGAACTACGTCCCCGACGGGATGCAGGGGAAGGTGCACGTGGTCCCGCCCGCGATCGACCCGCTCACCCCCAAGAACATGGCGCTCTCGCCCGAGGACGGCGCCTACGTGTGCGGACAGTTCGGAATCGACATCGACCGGCCGCTGATCTGCCAGGTCTCGCGCTTCGACCCCTGGAAGGACCCGCTCGGCGTGATCGACGCCTACCGCTTGGTCAAGGAGGCGATGCCCGAGGTCCAGCTCGCCCTCGTCGGCTCGATGGCCAGCGACGACCCCGAGGGATGGGACTTCTTCAACGCCACCATCGCCCATGCCGACGGCGACCCCGACATCCACATCCTCAACAACTTCAACAACGTCGGGGCGATCGAGGTGAACGCGTTCCAGTCCCACTCCGACGTGCTGATCCAGAAGTCCACCCGCGAGGGGTTCGGGCTGACGGTCTCGGAGGCGATCTGGAAGGCGCGGCCGTTCATCGGCGGCGACGTCGGCGGCATCCCGCTGCAGATCGAGGACGGCGTGACCGGCTATCTCGTATCCAACGTCGAGCGCTGCGCGCAGCGCACGCTCGAGATCCTGTGCGACCCCGAGCTGGGCAGGGCGCTCGGCCGCCGCGGCAAGGAGCACGTCCGCAAGCACTTCCTCACGCCGCGCTACCTGCGCGACTACCTGCGGATCTTCACCGAGCTCCGAGAGGCATGAGCGAGAGGCCGGCACAGCGGGCTCCGCTGGTGCTGGTGAGCAACCGCGGGCCGGTCACCTTTCACGCGGGCGGCGAGATCCAGCGCGGGTCGGGGGGCCTCGTGACCGCGCTCACGGGCCTGGCCTCCCACCGCGAAGCGATCTGGATCGCCTCGGCGATGAACGAGCACGACGCCGCGGTCTCGCGCGAGCACGGCGGTCAGGCGTTCCCGGTCACCTCGCCGGGCGGCGGCGACTATCAGGTGCGCCTGGTGGTGAGCGACATCGACGCGTACGACCGCTTCTACAACGTGTTCGCGAACCCGATGCTGTGGTTCATCCAGCACTATCTGTGGGATCTCTCCAACGCCCCCGACATCCGCCGCGAGGAGATCGAGGCGTTCGAGTTCGGTTACAACGTCGTCAACGAAGACCT
>FSYY01000211.1_pt1 | contig 19468 bp, 27 predicted proteins | sample 1638681 | NCBI WGS metagenome assembly FSYY01 (sample SAMEA3914813, study PRJEB12502) | metagenome | biome: forest; material: soil | place: Canada | collected 2011-07-07 | depth 0.3 m | reverse complement strand
AGGATGATCAGGAGCTCGTGTTCGCCGAAGCGGGTGCCCCGGCACGCCAGGAGCAGCTGTTCTGAGGGCGGGCGCTCAGCGCTTGTCGCGCTGACCGCTGGCGAGCTTGCGCGACACCTCATCCGAGCCGAGGCGGCGCGAGACGGTCGCCGCGAGCTCCGGCGCGAGACCGGCGAAGATCGCGCCCGTGCGCAGCGGCAGGGGCGCCACATCCACCTCGCCGCGGTTGCGCTCGATCGCGCCAACCACGGCGACGGCCACGTCCTCGGGCGTGCGGGTACCGACCCCCGGCGGGAGCTCGACGCCCGCCTCAGCGAACATCCCGGCGTCGCTGATGAAGCCGGGGAAGACCGCCGAGACCCCGACCCCGCTGCCGCGCAGCTCGGCGCGCAGCGACGCGGCGAAGCCGCGCAGCCCGTACTTGGAGGCGCAGTAGATCGAGCTGCCCGGCGCGGACGCCTTGCCGGCGAGCGAGGACATGAACAGCAGGTGGCCGCTGCGACGGCTGACCATCGCCGGCGCGAGCGCGTGCGCGAGCAGGATCGGTGCGAGCAGGTTCACGTCGAGCGCGCGGTCGATCTCGTGCTCGTCGAAGGCATCCAGGCGCCCACTCGCGGGTAACGCCGCGTTTGCCACGAGGATGTCCACCGGGCCCGCCTGCTCGATCAGCCGCTTCACCTCCGCCGTCGCGCTCAGATCGATCGCGATCGCGGCGGCGCCGAGCTCCTGCGCGAGCGGCTGCAGCACCTCGGCGCGCCGGCCCGTAAGCACGAGGTTCGCGCCGCGTGCAGCGAGCGCACGTGCTATCGCATGGCCGATGCCCCCACTCGCGCCGGTCAGCAGCACGGTCGATCCGTCGATCTGCATTGCATGTGAGCCTATTGCGATGCAGACGATCGCGCTGTTCGGCCCGACCGGCGTAGGCAAGACCGCGGTGGCGGTGGCGCTCGCCGAGGAGCTTCGGAGCCGCGGCGAGGACCCGGCGGCGGTCTCCGCCGACGCGCTGCAGGTCTACGCGGGCCTGGAGACGCTCACGGGGGTGGCCACCGAGGCAGAGCAGCGGGCGCTCGAGCACCGACTCGTCTCGTTCCTGCCGATCGACGCCGCGTTCAGCGTCGGCCAGTACGCCGAGCTCGCCCACGCTGAGATCGACGGCCTGCTCGCAAGCGGCAGGCGTCCGATCGTGGTGGGGGGCACCGGGCTGTACCTGCGCGCGGCCCTCAGCGAGCTCGACCTGCGCCGGCCCCCACCCGAGGGGCTGCGCGAGCGCCTCTCGGCAGAGCTCGCGCGCCTCGGCGCCCCCGCGCTGCACGAGCAGCTCGCCGCGCGAGCTGCGTGGGCGGCCGAGGGGATCGACCCGAACGACAGCCAGCGCGTGGTGCGAGCGCTCGAGCTGCTCGAGCTGGGCGAGCTAGAGCCGCCCGACGGTCCCTCGCAGCTGTGGAGCGCCCAAACGCGACACCCGACGCTGCTGGTGGGCCTGACGATGGAGCGCGAGGCGCTGTATGCGAGCATCGAGCGGCGCGTCGATGCGATGCTCGCGTCGGGAGCGAGCGAGGAGGTGCGGGCGGCACACGCCGCGGGCGCCTCGGAGACGGCGCGCAAGGCGCTCGGCTTCCAGGAGCTGCTCGCCGGCGACGTGGAGTGCATGAAGCGGCGTACCCGCAACTACGCAAAGCGCCAGCTCACTTGGATGCGCAAGCTCGCGGGGGTGCACATGATCGACGTGGGCGGCCGCGCTCCGGGCGCGGTCGCGGCCGAGATCCTAGACTGCGGCGCGCGATGAGGTTCGAGAAGTGGCAGGCACTCGGCAACGACTATCTGATCCTCGAGACGGAGCAGCTGCCGTTCGAGTTGACGCCGGCCCGCATCCGCCGGCTGTGTAAGGGGCACTTCGGGGTCCACGCCGACGGCATCCTGCTGCTCGCCCCTGCCGGTGACGAGGAGCACGTGGCCGAGCTGCGGATCTTCAACCCCGACGGAAGCGAGGCGGAGCTGTCGGGCAACGGCGCGCGCGAGGCGATTCTCTACCTGCGCCGCCGCGGCTGGACAGACCGCGATCGCTTCGCGATCCGCACCGCCGCCGGGACGATCCGCCCGACGATCACCGGCCACGACACCTGTAGCGTGGACATGGGCCGCGCGGCGCTCGTCTCCGGCAACTTCCCAGGCGGTCCCGAGGACGGACGCGGCGTGGTCAGCGCGGGGGGGCGGGCGTGGCCGTTCCAGCACGTATCGATCGGCAACCCCCAGTGCGCGATTCACGTGGACACTCTCGAGCAGCTCGAGGGGCTCGACCTCGCGGCGCTGGGCCCCCCGATCGAAGCCGACCCCCAGTTCCCCAACCGCACGAACGTCTCGTGGTACACCGAGGTCCCCGGCGGGGGAGCCACGTCGGATCGGCACATTCGCGCCCGCATCTTCGAGCGCGGGGTGGGGGAGACGCTGTCCTCGGGCACCGGTGCGACCGGCGCGGCGGTGGCCCACGTCAGCGCCACCGACGCGAGCGCGCACGGCGGTGCGGTCCGCGTGCTCGTGACCCTCGACGGCGGCGAGCTGCAGGTGGAGGTGGCGGCGGACCTACGGGTCGACCTGACAGGCTGGGCGCGACCCGTGTTCGAGGGTCGCCTCAGTGACGACTTCGAGAAGGAGCTGCATGAGACCGAGTAAGCGCCTCGAGCGCATCCCGCCATACGCCTTCGCCCAGCTCGAGCGCAAGATCGCCGACAAGCGCGCCGCCGGGGTGGATGTGATCAGCCTCGGCATCGGCGACCCCGACCGGCCGACGCCCCCGCTGATCGTCGAGGCGATGCAGGAGGCGGTCACAGAGCCGGCCACGCACCGCTACCCCAGCAACCGCGGGCGCGAGGACTTTCGCGCGGCGGTGCGGGACTACTACGAGCGCCGCTTCGACGTCACGCTCGATCCCGAGCACGAGATCATCCCGGCGATCGGCGCGAAGGAGGCGATCTTCAACCTCAACCTCGCCTTCCTCGACCCCGGCGACTACGCCCTCGCTGCCGACCCGGGCTACCCCGTCTACACCGCCGGACCGTGGCTCGTAGGCGCCGAGCCCGTGCTGATGGCGCTCGACCCCGAGCGCGGGTTCGTGCCCGACCTCGAGGGGATCGGGGAGGACGTCGCTCGGCGCGCGAAGCTGATGTACCTGAACTACCCCAACAACCCCACCGGAGCCGTCGTTCCCGACGGCTTCTTCGAGCGCGTGGTCGAGTTCGCCCGCGTCAACGAGATCCTGGTGGTGCACGACAACGCCTACTCGGAGATCACATACGACGGCTACCATGCGCCCTCGTTCCTCGCCACCCCGGGCGCCAAGGAGGTGGGGATCGAGGTCTTCTCGCTGTCCAAGGGCTTCAACATGACGGGCTGGCGCTGCGCGGTCGTGGTCGGCAACGCCGAGGCGATCCGCACCTACTGGCAGCTGAAGACCAACATCGACTCGGGCCTGTTCGAGGCCGTACAGCTCGCCGGCGTCGCGGCGCTCTCGCCCGACGCCGACGCCGAGGTCGCCTCGATGAACGAGCTCTACCGGCGCCGGCGCGACCTGGTGTGCGAGGCGCTTCACACGATCGGCGTGCCGGTGCGCCCGCCGCACGGCACGATCTACATATGGGCGCCCGTGCCGCAGGGCTTCGCGAGCTCGGCCGCCTACTGCGAGCACGTACTCGAGGAGGCTGCGGTCGTGCTCTCACCCGGGGCGATCTACGGTCCTGCCGGCGAGGGCTGGTTTCGCATCTCGCTCACCACGCCCGACGATCGGCTGCTCGAGGCCGTGGAGCGGCTCGGAGCGCTGGCAAGCTGATGCGCGCGATCGCGCTGGTCACGCTGCTCGCGGCAGCGGCGGCCAGCGGATGCGGAGGCGCAAGCGGTTATGGATCCGGCGGGAGCGCCACCCAGGCGCCCGGCCCTGGCGCGGCGGGCGTGGTCGCACTGAGCATCTCGAGCGGGAGCTTCAAAGGCCCATCGTCGGTGAAGGGCGGCCTTCTCACGCTGCAGCTCACGAACACCGGCAGCGCCCCGCACTCGGCACAACTGATCCGCCTGGAAGGTGGGCACACGATCGCCCAGGCGGTCGCGGCGCTGTCCGCTCAGACGACGGCCACGCCGGACTGGCTGCGCGCCGAGGGTGGGGTGGGGCTGGTCCGACCCAGCGCTCGGGCGAGCGCAACGATGCTGCTTGCACCCGGCGCCTACGCTGTGCTCGACCTCACGGGCGCCCAGGAACACCAGATCGGCTCGCCCGTGGTGATGCCCCTCACGGTCACCGCAGGCGCAGCCGCATCGCTGCCGGGCGCCGCCACGACGATCACCGCCGTCGCGCCGGGCCCGGCCCGCTACCGCTGGCAGATATCCGGACCGCTCAAGGTTGGCGCGAACGCCGTGAGGTTCGTGAGCGAGGGCGCCTCGGCCGTACACGAACTGACGGCCGTGCGGCTCCCGGGCAGCCGCTACGCCGGACAGTTCGTCAAGGCGCTGGAAGGCACCGGCCCGCCGCCGAGCTTCGTCGACCGCACGACCACGCAGCAGACGGCCGTGCTCGACGGCGGCAAGTCGCTGCTGACCACGCTCACCTTCACGCGGCCCGGGACCTACGTCTTCTTCTGCCATCTGAGCGACCGCAGCGGCGGCAGGCCGCATTTCGCCGAGGGCCTGCTCTCCACGGTCGTCGTTCGCTGACGCCACTCAGCGGGCGTTCACACCTACTCAGCGAGTCGGGGGCTCACGAGGTCCTAGACTGGATGGTGGATGCAGAGAAGCAGAAACGGCCGTAGCGCCACCACCGCGCCGGCCTTCCAGCCCGGATCGAACGGCTCAGATCCCCAGCGCGCACGCCAGCGCGCGTTCTGCATCGCGGCGCTGCCCGAGGGCGATGACCTCTCCGAGCTCGGCGAGCTGCTGCGCACCGCCGGCGTGGCGGTCGTCGGCGAGATGGTCCAGCGGCGCGAGCAGCCCCACCCCAACACCTACCTCGGGCCCGGCAAGGTCGCCGAGGCGAAGGCCGCCGCGCAGGCCGCCGACGCGAACCTGATCGCCTGCGACGATGAGCTGAGCGCCCGCCAGGAGCGCAACCTCGAGGAGGCGCTCGGCATGCCCGTGGTCGACCGCACCACCGTGATCCTCGACATCTTCGCCTCGCACGCGGGCAGCGCCGATGGCAAGCTCCAGGTCGAGCTCGCACAGCTCGAGTACAACCTCGCGCGCATGCGCGGATTGTGGAGCCACCTCGAGCGCCTCGGCGGCGGGATCGGCACGCGGGGACCCGGCGAGACGCAGATCGAGACCGATCGCCGCCTCGCGCGCGACCGGATCGCGACGCTGCGCAGACGCCTCGAGCACGTCAAGGGCACGCGCGCGGTGCAGCGCGCCGAGCGCGAGCGTGCGGCGCTGCCGACGATCGCGCTCGTGGGCTATACCAACGCGGGCAAGTCCACGCTGTTGAACGCCCTCACGGGCGCGGATGTGGGGGTGCGCGATCGCCTCTTTCACACTCTCGATCCGACCACGCGCGGGCTGCGCCTGGGCGGGCGTGCCCACCTGCTCACCGACACGGTCGGCTTCATCAGCAAGCTGCCCCATCAGTTGGTCGACGCTTTCGGCGCGACGCTCGAGGAGACCCGGCGCGCGGAGCTGCTCGCGCACGTGCTCGACGGCTCCGCGCCGGAGGCGCAGCGGGCTGTCATGCAGAGCTCGGTCGAGCAGACGCTCGAGGAGATCGGCGCCGGCGAGCGCCCGCGGCTGCTCGTGCTCAACAAGATCGACCTGCTCGATGAGCAGGCACGCGATGAGCTGCGCCTGCGCCACCCACAGGCCGTGCTCGTGAGCGGCGTCACCGGCGAGGGCCTGCAGGAGCTCGGCGAGCGCCTCGAGCGCGAGCTGCTGCACACCCTCCGCGCGGTCCACCTGCTCGTGCCCTACGGCGACGGGGGCAGCCTCGCGGAGCTACACGAGATCGCGGGCGAGGTCAGCCGCGAGGACACGCCCGAGGGCGTGCGGGTCGACGCGCTCGTGCCCGCCCGGCTGGCCGAGCGCTTCTCGCGCTTCGCCGTCGCCTCCTAGCCCGGCTGCGTCGCTAGCGCTCGTCCCCGCTGCCGGACAGCACGCCCCGGTGCTGGCGCGAGAGCAGCTTCTCGAGGTTCGCGCCGGCGATCTGCTCGAGCTCCAGCTCAAGCTCGCTCGCGAGCTGCGCCACGTACCAGAGCACGTCGCCGAGCTCCTTCGACATCGCCGCGCGGCGCTCGGGGGTGATCGTGCCGCCGTCGTCGCGGATCGCCTTCTTGGCGTGCTCGGCCACCTCGCCGGCCTCGCCCGCGAGCCCGAGCGCGGGGTAGGCGAGCCAGGCCTCGCGTGGGTACTCGGCGGTGCGACGCGACAGACGCTGGTACTCGGAGAGCTCCATCGCGCGATCCTACGCGCCCGGCGCAGCCCGGACGATCGTGATCGCGCAGTTTGCGCGAGCGCGCTTTCGGGTGGGCCGGGCTAGACGCCGGCGGCGCGCAGGGCCGCCGCGTGCGTCTCGCCCTCCAGCTCGTCGGGCAGGACCGCGAGCGCGCTCATGCCGAGGCCGAGCGCGCGGGCGATCAGCCAATCGGCGAACCACACGTTCTTGGGCAGCAGCGGGCCGTGCAGGTAGGTGCCGAGCGTGTTGCCCGCGATCGCCCCCTCGAGCCCGCTGTGGCCGTCGTTGCCGTGGCCACGCAGAACGCGTCCGAGCGCCGCCTGTCCGGGCGCCAGGTGCGTGCGCCCGCCGTGGTTCTCAAAGCCTGCGAGCACGGTATCCGGCGCGGCGTCTGCGCCCAGCTCCAACTCGATCGCGATGTTGCCGATCAGGCGCGGGCCGTCCTCGCGGACGGTGTGCACGTCGAGCAGTCCGACGCCCGCGATCTCCTCGCTGCCGAGCGTGTAGGAGTGCCCGAGCAGCTGGTAGCCGCCACACACGCCCACGATCACGGCGCCCCGGTCGGCCGCCGCGTGGAGGGCCGCGCGCTTGCGCGCGAGCAGGTCCTCGGCGCACAGGCGCTGGTCGCGATCCTGTCCGCCGCCCAGGTAGTACAGGTCGTGCGCGTCAGCCTGTAGCCGCTCGCCCAAGCCGCTCGCCTCGAGCTCGAAGCCGATCCCGCGCCAGGCGCAGCGCCGTTGCAGGACGAGCAGGTTGCCCCGATCGGCATATATGTTCATCAGGTCCGGATAGAGCGCGCAGACGCGCAGGGTGAGCCCGGTGCGGGTCCCGTGCCGATCGCCCGCGGGGCGGGCGGTGAGCCCTGCGTCGATGTCGGAGGGCCGCCGGTCATGCATCGAACAGCACCACCAGGCTGCCCACGTGATCGGAGGTGGGGGGGATCTCGCGCACGCCCGCGGCCGTGAAGCCCGCGGAGAGTGCCTCGCGCGTCAGCCGAGCAGGTCGCACACGGTCGAGCTCGACCACGTCGCGTACCGCCGAGGACGGAACCCGCCGCATGCTCTCGCGGTCGTGCATGACCGTACGCTCACGCTCGATCGTGATCGTGCGCATCCGCAGCACGACCCGCAGCGGGCGGCTGAGATACAGCCGGTCCCCGACGCTCGCGGTCTCGGCCGCCGGCAGCGGGTCGCCGGCGGAGCAGTCGAACGGCTCGAGCGCGGTCACGATCGCGCAGGCAAGCACGCCACCCGGTCGCAGGTGGGCGTGCGCTCGCTGCAGGAACGCCGATCGCCCGGCGCTGCCCCCGAGCAGCTGCACGGTCTGCATCGGCACGACGCACAGCGCGAAATCACGGCGTGCGAGGTCCAGCTCGCGTGCGTCCGCGCACACGGTCTCGATCGAGAGGCCCGCGCCCCGCTCGGCGAGCGCGTCGAGCAGCGGCGTCTCGAGGTCCACGGCGGTCACGGCATGGCCCGCCCTGGCGAGGTCGAGCGATACGCGTCCGCTGCCCGCGCCGACGTCGAGGATCGGCGCCGCGCCCGGCGCCTGGGCCACCCCATCGGCGAGCTCACGCCACAGCGCCAGGTCGGCGCGGTAGGCGCCGCACTCGAGGTCGTGCCAGATCACCCGCTCGTGAGCGTCGCCGGCGTTCACCGCTGCAGTGCGGAGCTCGGGAGGGCCGCTCACGCCCATGCGCTGCTCGCCTCTCCACGCTCGATCAGCAGCTCTCGCAGCGCGAGCATCGCCGTATAGGTCGGCAGTGCGTACAGCGGAGGTGGATGCTCCTCACCGGTACGCTGTGCGGCCGCCTGCTCGAGCGCCGCCGATAGCTCCCCCACCACATGGATTCGCGCCGGCTCGATCCCGGCGTACTTCAGGCGCGTGGCGAGATCGGCGGCGCGCGTGCCACTGCAGGTGACGTTGCGCACCCGCCCCGCAAGCAGCTCGAAGTCCGCGTCCCAGATCCACGACACGTCGCGACCGTCGGCGATCTTGTCGTTGAGGATCCCGAGCAGGTCGTGCTCGCCGGGCTCGAGCGCGAGCGTGCGTAGCACCTCGTTCGCCCCTGCTGGATTCTTGACGAGCAGGATCCGCAGCTCGCGCCCGCCCTCGCCATCCGGGCCTGCGCGGGCGGTCAGCCGCACGGTCTCGGCGCGACCGAACGCCGGCCTGCTCGCCTGCAGGCCGTCGATGATCGTCTGCAGCGGCACCTCGAGCGCGGTCGCGAGCGCGGCGGCTGCAAGCGCGTTGTAGACGTTGTAGAGCCCGGGGAGCGCGAGCCGCACGGCTCCTTCACCTGCCGGGGTGCGTAGCGTAAAGCTCGCGGCGCGCACACCCTCGAGGCGGACGTCGCTTGCCGTCAGCGCAGGCGTCGGCCGGCGCCGGCCGCAGCTTGGACAGTGGTAGTGGCCAAGGTGCCCGAGGTAGACCGCGTCGAACACGTACGGCGCTCCACAGCGGCGGCAGTGCTTGGCATCGGCAGCATGCGCCATCCCGGCGAGCGCGAGTGACTCGTCCTCGACGCCGAAGTACAGCGCCTCGGCGTGCTCGCGGCCGAGGTCGGCGATCAGCGGGTCATCGGCGTTGAGGACCAACCGCGCCCCGCCCGAGCCGAGCACCCGCTCCCAGCTGTCGGCGATCGTCTCGAGCTCGCCGTAACGGTCCAGCTGGTCGCGGAAGAGGTTGCCAAGCAGGATCACGCGGGGACGCAGCTCCGAGGCGACGGCCGCCAGCCACAGCTCGTCGACCTCGAACAGGCCGAGCTCCCCCGCGATGCCCTCCCGCGGGCGTGCAGCCGCCAGCAGCGAGGTGGCTATCCCGCCCGCCATGTTGGCGCCCGCCTGGTTGTGCACGACGGAGATGCCCGCCCGTTCGAGGATCTGCGCCGCCATCGCCGCCGTGGTCGTCTTCCCGTTGGTCGCCGAGATCAGCGCGCTGCCCTCGCGCAGGCGCGCGCCGAGCGTTCCGATCACCCCCGGGGCGAGCCGCATCAGGACCCGGCCGGGCGCGCTCGTGCCTCCGCCGCCGCGCAGCCGCGAGAGCGCGCCCACGGCCCGCGCAAGCGCGAGCCTTGGAGCGAGCGCGTCGGCCATCAGGCCTCTGCTCGGCGCTCGTCCGGAGTGGCAACCGTGGCGGAGCCGCCCGCTGCCGTGCCGCCAGTCGATGGCGGGGGAGAGGGGGTGGCGAACGCCGCCCCCACGCCGGCGGGGACCAGCACGTTGATCGCGCCCGCCACCGCGCGCACACGCAGCGGCAGCTCCCCGATCGGGTCCCCGTCGGCATACATCACAAACGGACGGTCGGCGGCGATCGTCACTTCGGCTGCGCGGAAGACGCGCACCTCAGGGAGCGTCACGTGGGTGCCCTTGAAGACCCGCGGCAGAACGCTCGTGAGAAAGCGGACGCGACTCATGTGATCCATCGTCACGACCTCGAGCATGGCGTCATCCAAGAGCGCATCGGGAGCGGCGAACATGCCGCCCCCGTATGCCTTCGAGTTCGCCGCGCCGACCGAGTACCCCGTGAGCGTGTGTCGCTCGCCCGACGGATGCAACTCGATCTCGAACCGGCTTGGCTTCCAGCCGAGCAGTGCGCGCAGCGCACCGTAGGCGTAGACGAGACCGCCCAGCCACGCGGGCGCCTCGTTCGCGATGCGGTTCGCGTCGCTGTCGAACCCGACCGAGGCGATGCCCACGAAGCCGCGGCCATGGCCAGGGCCGTCGGGGGCGAGGACCTCGCCAAGATCCATAGGCCGGGCAGTTCCACCTGCAACGACCGCGCACGCCGCTGACAGGTCGGCCGGAATGCCAAGCACGCGCGCGAGGTCGTTTCCGCGTCCGCCGGGCAGCACCCCGAGGATCGCCCCGGGAACGTCCCGCAGGGTGTCGGCGATCGCTCCGATCATGCCGTCGCCGCTGAGCGCCACCACCGTCTCGCCCGCGGCGGCTGCCTCGAGCGCGAGCGACCGTGAGTGCTCCAGATCGCGGGTGTCGGCGCGGCGCACGCTCAGCCCCAGCCCGCGCAGCGCGCTCTCGGCGTCCGGCGCGAGCCGTCCGGCACGGCCGCCGCCGGCGGACGGATTGACTATCAGGCAGATGGGTGCGGGCACCAGCCAAGCCTAGTGTCCTGCTCGGCTCCGAGCTCGCGGCGGCCTCAGGAGGCGGCGGGCGCGCGAGCGCGGTCGCGCCGGCGCCTGCCGATCGCGGCCATGATCGCGAGCGCGGCGATCACGGCGAACAGTCCGAGCAGCACGCCGGGGGCGAGGCCGATACCGCCGAAGGGGAGTGCCACGAGCTCCACGATCCCAAGCCCCAGCGCGAGCAGCACGATGATCAGCGCCAGGATCAGGAGCACGCCCCGCACGCGCGCGAGCACACCGGCGCTCGCGGGCGGAACGAGCAGGCCCATCGCGCGCAGCGCGAGCATCTGGCGACCGCTGGGGGGTGTCTGGCCGAGGCGCTCGACCGCGTCTTTGAGGTCGCCCGCGCGGCGCTCGGCGAGCGCGAGCGAGGCATCGGCCATACGCCGGATCTGCATTCGCTCCTGCGGCCGCGCGGCTGCGATCGCACGCTGGAAGTACCCTCGGGCCGTCTCGGCGTCGAAGCGCTCGGAGGCGCGCGCCCCAAGGATCGCAAGCGCGGCCGCCTTGTATTTCGTCTCCGCCTGGAGCTCCTCGTCGGAGCGCTTCTCGAGTGCCTGGATCGCCTCGAGCCCGCCGCGCTGCTCCATCCGGATCTGCCGCTGTTTGGGTGCCATCGCCGGCCATTCTATGTCGCGGGCAGGCGTGGCGCGGGGGAGGGCTCGCGGGCGGCTCGCGCACCGCTCGCAAGCGTTGCCAGGCGATATGCTCGCCCGGTGTCCGGCCCCATGCGCCCAAGGCTGATCCGCCGCGCGAGGCGCTCGCTGCTGTGCCTTCTGCTGCTGGGCGCGGTCACCGCCGCAGGAGCCACGCCCGCGCTGTCGGCGAACCTCACCGGCGGCAACTCCTTCAGCGAACTCACGAGTGGGGCCGCCGAAAGCCAGACGCCCACCACGAGCACGACCGCCGCGACCCGGAGCTCGACCGAAACGGGCAACTCACAGTCGCTGATCCTGATCGCAGCCGCGGCGGCGATCCTGCTGCTCAGCGCGATCGCGTTCGTGATCGTGCGCGACGCGCGGCGGATGGCGCCCGCCACCGACGTGGATGTGCTCGACGCGCGGTCCGGTCACGAGGCGGCCGTGCGGCTGCGCAAGCGCCGTGCCAAAGCCAAGGCCGCCCGCAAGCAGCGCAAGCGAACCCGCTAGACCGCTAGACCGAACCCGCTAGATCGAGCGCACGCGACGTCGGGCCGCGACGCGAGTTCGCACCCGTGGCGGCGGCGAAGGCGCCGGCGAGCCGTGCGGGCCGCGCCGGGGTTTGCGAGGCAGCGGCGTGCGGGGATGAGGGTCAAGCGGACCGCCCGGAAGGGCCTTCGAGCCGCCGTCCTCTTCGGAGGAGTCGGGCACGTCGTGAGACTTCATCGCCTCGTCATCGCGGAACGGGATCCAGAGCATCAGCCCGGCGATCGGAAGCTTCACCAGGGTGGCGAGCATCAGGATCCAGACCCACAGTGGCATCTAGCAGCGATGGTACTACTGCCCTGTGGAATCGCAAGCGCAGCCTCCGTCGGAGCCGCAACCTCAATCGCCGGCCTCGTTCCCGGAGCAGGAGCTCGCGCGACTCGCCGACGCGGTGTGCGAATGCAGGCGCTGCCCGCGCCTGGTCGCCTGGCGCGAGCAGGTGGCGCGCGAGCGCCGGGCGGCGTTCGCGCTCGAGAGCTACTGGGGCCGGCCGCTGCCGGGGTTCGGCGATCCGGAGGCGAGGCTGCTGCTGCTCGGGCTCGCACCGGCCGCTCATGGGGCCAACCGCACTGGGCGGATGTTCACCGGCGATCGCTCGGGGGACTTCCTGTTCTCCGCGTTGTGGCGCACGGGCCTCGCCAACCAGCCGCTCTCGCGGGAGCGGGGCGACGGGCTGAGGCTGCACGGCACGTGGATCAGCGCGGCCGTCCGCTGCGCCCCGCCCGCCAACCGTCCGACCCCCGCCGAGCGCGACGCGTGCCTGCCTTGGAGCGTGCGCGAGCTCGAGCTGCTCGAGGAGGTGCGCGTGATCGTGTGTCTCGGCGCCTTCGCCTGGGCGGCCGCGCTGAGGCTGCTGGCGAACGTCCCTGACGGAACGGCCGGGCGCCTGCCGAGACCGGTGCCGCGCTTCGCCCACGGCGGCGAGTGGCAGGGCGCGCGCTACACGCTGATCGGCTGCTACCACCCGAGCCAGCAGAACACGTTCACCGGCAGGCTCACGGAGCCGATGATCGACGGGGTACTCGAACGTGCGCGTAGCCTTGCGCGTATGACCCCCATACCGCGCTAGCCTGATCTGTACTGCGTCGATCGCGGGAGGTTTCGATGAGGGTATCTATCGCAGCGATGGCCGGAGGCGCGGTGGCGCTCACGGCGGCGAGCATGCTCGGGGTTGCCTCGGCAGAAGCGCCTGCGCCGACGGCGGCGCCGCGCACGGTTAGCGTCGAGGGCGTCGCCACGAACGTGCCGATCGCCCAGGGCGCGAGCGCCGCGACGGCGAACGCCGTCTACCGGCAGGGGATGGAAGCTGCCGTCGCCGATGCGCACAGCAAGGCCGAATTCCTCGCCGGCAAGGTGGGGGGGAGCATCGGGGCGGCGCAGAGCGTGGCCGAGGGCGGGGGCGGAATCTCCTGCACGGGCGGCGAAGGGTCCACCTACGTCGAATACACCGGCGAACAGCCCGACTTCGGCTCACCCAACGTCTCCGTCGGACCGCTCCGCGGCTCAGCGATCGCCGCGCCACAGGCAAGCCCTGGCCGCGCGCCCGCGCTGCGTCGTCGCCATCGCCGCCACACCGCCACCGGCAAAGCGGCGGCGGCCGGCACGTGCACGCTGAGCACCCAGGTCTCCGTCGCCTACCTGCTCAACTGAGCCGTCACGCGGCCTGCCGTGTGGCCGATGCATGGCCGCTGCCAGCGGTCGTGGGCGCACGCCGTGGCGTCTAACCTGAGCGCTCTTGTCCTACACGACAGCCGATGGCCGCCGGCAGCTGCTCGACACGCTCGCGAGGGCGACCGACGAGCTCGCGCTCGCCCTGGCGGCGCTGAGCGAGGCCTACGAGCAGCTCGATGAGAACGCCGCCGACCGCCTGGAGCGTGAGCTGTTCCGGCCGGTGCAGAGCGCCTACGGCCGCGCCCAGCGCGTGCACGCCGAGTTCGCCCAGCGGCATGGGCTCGAGGGGCGCACCTTCACCACCGCCGCTCCGGCTGCGCCCGCACGCGGAGTGAAGGCCTATCTGGAGCGCGCCGTCGCCGAGGTGGAAGTCGCCGACGGGACGCTCGCCACGCTCCAGGACTCGATGCTCCCGGTCGAGGTGGGCGACCCCGAGCTGCGGGCCGGGCTCGAGCAGGTGCGCGGGCTGCTCGACCACACACGCGCTCGCGCTCGCGAGCTGTTGCGCACGTTCGGACGCTGAGGCGACCGCCGGTCTCGGGGCCGCGATCGGAGCTCGCTATGCGACCGCCTCGCCGTTGGCGGTCAGCTCGACCTCGATGTTGCCCCTGGTCGCGTTCGAGTAGGGGCACACCTCGTGGGCGGCGCGCACGAGCTCGACCGCCGTGCCGGAGTCCTCGATCCCCGGCAGCGTGACGTGCAGTCCGACCCCGAGCGCGAAGCCGCCCTTGCCATCCGGTGAGAGCGAGACCTCGGAGTCGATCGCCACGTCTCCCATGTCAGCCTTGGCGCGTCGCGCGACGACCCCGAGCGCGCCCTCGAAGCACGCGGCGTAGCCCACCGCGAACAGCTCCTCGGGATTCGTGCCGCCGCCCGGGCCGCCCATCTCCGCGGGGATGCGCAGATCGACCTCGAGAGCGTCGTCGCTCGTGCGGCCGTGGCCCTCGGCCCGTCCACCGGTCACGTGGGCCTTGGCCGTGTAAATGGTGTTCGCCATCGCCTGCCTCTCGTCGCGGGTGAGAAGTTCAGCCTGATCCTAGCCGCGGTCCTCGAACGCCACGGCGACCGCAGGGCTGGCTGGGATGGTCCGTATGCGTCAGCGCGCTGCGCCTACACTTGCAGTGAGGACCATGAAACGTCTAACTGCAGACCGTCGCAGCCACAGTCATCTTGTGGGCGGGCTGCGCTTTGGCGTCGGTGCGTGGCTGCTCGGCCTCAGCGTCTATCTGTGCTACCGGGGCATCTGGTTGGGAGCGCTGCTGACGGTCCCGGCGGCGCTCCACTTCTACCTCGCCTACCGCGCCCTGCATCGCAGCGTCGAGAGCTAGCCTGCGCAGCACTCCGTAGCTGCTCGACGCGTGCCAAGTCGACATAACATGCATTATCGAGCGTAGGGAGACCGGCTGTCCTCTAAGGGACCTACGCGATGGCGTGGACGGCTCCCCTCGCGCGTCACGTACGAGACCATCGGCTTCAGCAGATGCGCCAACTCGAGACAGGAGGACACATGCTCGACCACACTGGATTTGGTGTCAGCGACTACCAGCGAAGCAAGGTCTTCTACGAAAAGGCACTCGCACCGCTCGGAGTCACCCTCTTGATGGAGCCGATGGGAAAGGCCGCCGGCTTCGGTGAGCGCGGGAAGCCCTTCTTCTGGATCGAGGAGCGCCCGCCCGCGGTGCAGGGCGGACTCCACATCGCCTTCGCAGTCGAGCAGCGCGATACCGTCCATGCGTTCCACGCGGCAGGTCTTGAGGCGGGCGGGACCGACAATGGCGCGCCGGGTCTGCGCAGCATCTATCACCCGGACTACTACGGCGCCTACATCCTCGACCCCGACGGGAACAACATCGAGGCCGTCTGCCACAAGCCAGCCTAGTCACCAGCAAGCGCCAGCCATGGAGGCTACAGGCCACTATCTTCGTGACCCTCTACCCTTCGGCGATAACCCGCCTAAGGTGATTCGGTCGGCGTTCCTTCCGGGTTGGCCTGGAAGTTCAGCGGCGCGGGTGTCGCAGGTTGGCGGTCATTGGCATTCGCCGGGATCTCGCCGCGAACGTGAGGCACACCACCAGTGTTCTCCTCACGTTGGAGCGTTTCGTAATACCACGGTGGGACCAAGAAGCCGTCGGAGGTCTCCTTGCATTCTTCGGTGCCTTTCGGCCCTCCGCGGCACAACGGAGCCAGCGGACCATGGGCGGTTCCACCGCAGCCGGCCAGGAGTGCGCAGGATACGAATGCACCCGCCGCGCCCCAGCGGACACCCGATGCCCTGTGGCGCGACACCCTCAACTCAACCCCCTCCTCGCGTCGCTCGCCCAGCTCAATGCCAGCCGCGGAAGGGCTCGAGCAGCGCCGAGAACAACTCGCCCAAGCCCATGACCGCCGATTGAAATGCGGCGCGTAGGCCTCGCCATCCTTTCAGGGGCAGGTCATCGCTCGGCGTGACCTGTTCGGGCTCGTCGTACATTGCGCTCCCGTCAGTCTCCCACCGACGCGGGTGCTCTACGCGCGGTCTTAGGTCGCTTGCACGGATCGTGCCTCCTCGTGTAGTACCCTGATCGGGTGGCGCGAGAGGCGCATAGGCTGAACGTGACGTTGGACCCCGAGCACGCCGCGCGGCTGGCGCGGCTTGCCGAGCGGGCACACGTCCAGGAGGGGACGCTCGCGCGCGCGCTGCTGTCGACCGCGATCGAGGAGAGCGACCCGGACGCGCGGGACATCGTTGCTCTCTTGGATGGCATCCCCGGCGCGTGGGAGCGCGCGAACGAGGGCATGCGCCGGGCGCGGGACGGCGAGGACATCGCGCTCGACGAACTCTAGGTCGTGGCCGAGGTTCGGCTGAGCGTCGCGGCGGTCGAGGATCTCGATCGCATGATCCTCACCCACAGCCTCCCGTACGACACCAGGGTCCGGGTCAAGCGCACGCTGCGCGTGCTCGAGCGGTTTCCTCGCGTTGGCCGCCAACTGGAGGGTCGGTGGAGTCCGTTCCGCTTCATCCTCGGGCCCTGGCGATGGCTTGTCCTCCTCTACACGTATGACCAGCAGCGCGACCTGATCGTGGTCGTGAGCATCCAGGACGCGCGTTCGTCCTCGGCGGTCGCCTCACTCTGACCGCTCGCTCCGTCGTACGACGCCGGGCCGCGACCACATTGCATACCGATATAGGCATGCATCAAGGGCCCTCTCCCCTTCGGCGGAGCGAGGTCGATCAGACCACACGCCGGGTGTAATCGACGCAAGTTGCGCCAAAGGTCCGCAAATAAATTCTTGGTGTGCCATAATCCATTTCAGTGGCGACCAAGGAAATGCTTCGCACGCAGGCCGTGGAGGACTACTCCAAGGCGATCTATGCGCTCGAGACCCGCAGCGAGGAGCCCGTCTCGACGAATGCCCTGGCCGAGCGGCTGCAGATCACCGCCGGGTCCGTATCGGCCATGTTGAGGAAGCTCGACGAACTCGGGCTGATCACCCACGTCCCCTACAGGGGCGTGCGCCTCACCGCCGCCGGCCGGCGCATCGCGCTCGAGGTGATACGCCATCACCGGCTGCTCGAGAGCTACCTGGCAGACGTGCTGGGAATGCCCTGGGACCGCGTGCACGCCGAGGCAGAGGTGCTCGAGCACGTCCTCTCGGAGGACCTCGAGGCGCTCATCGCCGCGAAGCTCGGGCACCCCACGGTGGACCCGCACGGCGATCCGATCCCGAGCGCCGAGCTCGAGCTCGAGGAGCACCCCACCGACCGGATGGAGAGCCTAGAGCCGGGCGATCGCGGCTTGTTCGTGCGCATCTCCGACTCGGACCCGGAGATGCTGCGCTACCTCGCCGAGCGGGGGATCGCGCCCGGTGAAGGGTTCGTCGTGCGCGACCGCCAGCCCTTCGGAGGTCCTCTGTTCGTCCTGTTCGGCTCATGCGAGCACGCCATAGGCGGCCGCCTCGCGAGCGCGATGCGGGTCGTGGTCGACCGCAGCATCGAGCGCAGCGGCCGCGATGCCGATGAAGGGGTTGCAAATGAGCACCCCTGAAATCGCCGCTCCCGCGCCGCTTCTCGGCCACCCCCGCCTGACAGACGAGGATGCGGCGCGCTCGCAGGACCGCTCGCGCGTGCACCACGCGCGCCGGCACGACAAACGCTGGCACCTGCTGTGGCTGCTCGTCGGCCCGGGGATCCTCGCGATGCTCGGCGAGAACGACGGTCCGAGCATGATCGCCTACGCCTCCGACGGGGCGCAGTACGGGCTGGGGTTCTTCGTCCCATTCATACCTGTGCTGTTCGCGATGGCGTTCGTCGTGCAGGAGATGAGCATGCGCATCGGAGCGGTCACGCACCGCGGCTATGGCGAGCTGGTGCTGCAGCGCTACGGGCGCGTATGGGGCTGGTTCGGCGCGGGCGACCTGTGTCTGACGAACCTCGTGACGCTGATCGCGGAGTTCGTGGCGATCCGGGTGGGGCTCGCATACTTCCACCTCGGCGCGGGTGTGGCAGTCGGGCTCGGGCTTGCGCTCGTGCTGTTCACGCTCGGCGGCGGGCGCTACTGGCGCTGGGAGCGGACGGTGCTCGGCCTGGCGATCTTCAACGGGCTGTTCCTGGTGGCCGCGATCCTCGTGAAACCGCACCTCGGTGCCCTCGCGGGGTCGCTGTCGTTCTCCCCGTTCCCCCACGGGAGCGTCAACACGCTGCTCCTGCTGCTCGCCTCCACGATCGGCGCAACGGTCACGCCGTGGATGATCTTCTTCCAGCAGAGCGCCTCCGCCGACAAGGGGATGACCCCCGACGATGTCAGCCACGGTCGCTATGACACGGCGATCGGGGCGGTGCTCGCGGCAATCTTCGGGATCGGTGCGCTAGTCGCGGGGGCGGCACTGCTGCCCCACAATGGCTCGGGCATCCAGGGCTTCGCCGGCGCGGGCTTCCCGCAGGCGCTGGACCACATCGCCGGCGGCGCCGCGGGGACGGTGTTCGCGCTCGGCCTGATCGAGGCGGGAGCGGTCGCGATCCTCACGATCTCGGCCAGCACCGCCTACGCCGCGGGTGAATGCATCGGGGTATCGCACAGCTTCAACACCTCACCCCGCAACGCCGCCGTGTTCTACGCGGCCAACGTCGGCGTCGCGCTGATCGCCGCGATGGTGATCCTGATCCCGGGGGCGCCGCTGCTCTCGATCGCGCTGAACGCGAACGTGCTCGCGACCGTGCTGCTCCCGGTCAGCCTCGTGTTCGTGCTGATGCTCGCCAACGACCGCCAGCTGATGGGCGCGTGGGTCAACCGGCGCGCGACCAACGCGGTGGCGATCGCCGTGATCGCCTTCGTCGGCCTGTGCGGTACCGCATACGGGGTCGACTCCTTCCTACAGAGCGTGCACGTGATCGCCTCGTGAGCCCGCCCCCCCTGAACTGGCCCGAGGCTCCCCCCACGACGGACGGCCACCAGCTGCGCGAGGTCACCGCCGACGAGGGTGCGCTGCCGGCCGCGCTCGCCGCGGCCGCGCTCCAGGAGCGGGACGTCCTGCGCGGGGCGGACGGTGAGGAGCTGATCATGCACCTGGAGCCCGACCAGCTCGTGGTGGAGACGTTCCGGCCGGTAGGCCGCGCGCAGCTGAGCAGCGCCGCCAGGACAGCGCTGTGGACGCTTCGCATATTCGCGCTGGTCGTGGGCCTGATGGTGCTCTACGCGTTCATCGTCAACCTGCACTGACGCGCGCGGGCGGGCGGGGCCCCTCAGTCCCCCGCGATCCAGGGTCCGTGCCAGCCGCCGAACGCGGCGGGCAGCCGCTCCGCCTCAGGCGGCCCCCACGAGCCCTTGGCGTAGGCATGCACGGGCGGCGGAGCGTCGAGCAGCGGCTGCACGATCCGCCAGCACGCCTCCACGCTGTCCTCGCGGCTGAAGGGCGAGGGATCGCCGATCAGCGCGGCGTGCAGCAGCACCTCATACGGCGTGGCGCCCTCCCCTCCCTCTTCGGCGAACTCCATGTCGAGCTCGATCACCTGCGGTCCTCCGCGGTCGGCGCGGTGGGCGTCGAGGATGATCCGGATGCCGGTGCTCGGGTCGAGCT
>FSYY01000091.1_pt1 | contig 20588 bp, 21 predicted proteins | sample 1638681 | NCBI WGS metagenome assembly FSYY01 (sample SAMEA3914813, study PRJEB12502) | metagenome | biome: forest; material: soil | place: Canada | collected 2011-07-07 | depth 0.3 m | reverse complement strand
TGGCAGAACCTCGAGCCCAGCGACCGAAGCGATCCGGGCGGATCGGGCCCCCCGCGCTGGCGCGCCGCGGCCGCCGCGGGCTTCCCCGGAGCGATCGCGTTTCCGGCGACCTGGGCAGGAGAGCTGCTTGCGGTGATCGAGCTCGGCTCGCGCAAGGAGCTCGAGCTCGGCGAGTGGCTGAAGCGATCGCTGGCTGCTATCGGCTCGGTGGTCGGGCACTTCTTCTCCCATCGTCGCGGCGCGCTCGACGAGCGCTTGATGACGGCCCGGCAGGTGGAGGTCCTGGGCCTCGCAGCGAGGGGTCTGTCGGGGCCTCAGATCGCCGAGCGCCTGACCGTCAGCCCCAAGACCGTGAAGACCCACTTCGAGCACAGCTACGCCAGGCTGGGCGTGAACAGCAGAGCGGCAGCGGTCGCAGAGGCCATGCGTCTTGGGTTGGTCGATTGAAATGTGCCAACAGCGGCTAGTTGATGCGCAGACGGCGGACCGAGGCCGCGCCACGCAATGAGAGACATACCCGAAAACCACGGCATGTTCATCTACTCCAACGACGACGATTTCGTCGATCGCGTCTCCTCCTTCCTCGGCGCGGGAACCGAGGCGGGAGAGGCTGGTCTGGCGGTCCTCAGCACGCACAAGTGGGCGCTGCTGCAAGAGGCCCTGGGCGACGCTTCGCAGCGAATCCAGTATCTCGAGCGCGACTCGCTCTACACCCGTCCGCTGGGCGCCCTTGCCGAATACGACGCCCTCTTGCGGCGGCTGCTCGAGGAAGGGGCGCCGGCCGTCCGCTTGATGGGCGAGCTTCCCGTCTCGGAGGGCCAGGAGCAGTGCGACGCCTGGACGCTCTATGAGGCCGCGATCAACCGCGCATTTGCCGATCGGCCAATCTCGATCTTCTGCGGCTACGACGCGCGCGAGCATCCGGCGGCCACCATCGACGCGGCCTGGGATACGCATCCCCGGGTCCTCGCGGGGGGCTGGGAGGACAACCTTCGCTACAAGGAGCCCGAACAGGTGGCCGAAGCGTTGGCGGGACATCCCGAGGTCTTGGACGAGCTGCGCGAGCTGCCACTGGACGACGACGTGAAAGCGTTCAGCGCGCGCCTGCGGGCGGAGCTGGCGATCCTGCACGTGCCGAGCGGCAAGGCTCAGAACCTGCTGCGCGCCGCGCGAGAGGTGTTCGACAACGCCGCCACGCACGGCCTTGGTGCCCGATCCCAGCGCATCGGGCGCGTCGCGGGGCGCATCGTGTGGGAGCTCTCCGACCACGGGCCCGGGTTCGAGGACCCCCTCGCCGGCTATCTGCCGCCGCGGCACGAGCACGCCGATGGCCAGGGGTTGTGGGTGGCGCGCCGGCTGACCCACCGGGTGGAGTTCGTGCGCTCACCGCGTGGCTTCACCACGAGGCTCTGGATCTGACGCCATCAAACGGTCCCTGCCCTGCCGATCACCGATCGTGAGTGGATCCGGGCGCCAGCCTCACTTGCAAACGTCGTGATCCGTGGGTCACATCTTTGGACGACGGACCAATGGAAGCGCGATGCCGATGGCGCACGATATGGCCACGGCGCTGATACGGAGCGCTCAATACCAAAGGCGGACGGGCTGAGCTGTGCGCTCGGCCCTGGGGGAGCCTTGGCGGCAGGAGCTCCAGCAAGGCGTGCGAACCCGATCAACGTTCATTCGTGAAGGAGCCCCCCGTGCCCAGGATCATCGTCACAACCGACCTCTCTCTGCTTCCCGACGACACCGTAGTGCTGTTCGACGAGGAGGTGCACTCGGTGCACCTGAGCACTCGCCATGCGGCGGCACAGCTCGTCGAGCGGATCGCGTGGGCAATCACCGATGCGGAGGCAGCCGAGGAGGCTCGCCCGCTTCGGCAGGCGAGCCCCGTGCTGCGATCGCCGCGACGCTCCATGCACACGCGCGCACCTGCCCGCCTCGCAGTCGGGGCGTAGAGCGGTCGGCGCCGGCTCCGGCGCCCGCGCCGTCGGAATCGGGGGTGCGTGACACAATCCGAGCATGCCCTCTGCCGAGAGTGAGTGGCACAAGATCCTCACCGAGGGTCATCGCGGGATGGTGTTCAGTCGGCGGGTTTGGCGGCACGTCCCATCCGCTCCCCGCTGCAAGGTTTGCGCCAACCCATTCGGCGGCGTGGGCGGCCGACTGGCGCGCGCTGCGGGCTGGGCGCCGTCGCGCAAGAACCCCAACCTCTGCTCGCGCTGCTGTGACGGGATGCCGCGCGGCGGCGCCGAGATCGACGTCGCCGTGCTGTTCGCCGACGTGCGCGGCTCGACCGGGCTTGCGGAGGGGATAGCCGCGAGCGACTACGCCGAGCTGCTCAATCGTTTCTACGCCGCCGCCACGGAGGTGCTGCTGCGCCACGACGGGCTGATCGACAAGCTGATCGGGGACGAGGCGATGGCGCTGTTCATCCCCGGAGTGGCCGGGCCGGATTACCGCCGCAAGTCGCTCGACGCCGCGACCGAGCTCCTGCAGGCCGTTGGCTACGGCACGCCGTCGGGGTCGTGGCTGCCGATGGGCGTCGGCCTGAACGCAGGCCGCGCCTATGTCGGCAACGTGGGCTCGGCGGTCGTCGACTTCACCGCGCTCGGCGACGCGGTCAACGTCGCCGCGCGCCTGCAGGGCGACGCGGGCGCCGGCCAGCTGGTGGTGGCGGAGGACCTGCTCGAGGACCTTCACGAGCGCATCCCGAGCGCACGGGCGCGGGCGGTCATGGCCCGCGGGCGGGACGAGCCGGTGGCGGCGCTCGTGGCGGACTTCGCCTGAGCGCCATGCCGCGCTCGTCCCTCAGCTATGGACCTGTGCGGTAGGGGTCATGCCGCGCTCCAGCAAGCCTCGTTCACGCGGGCGTAATCTCGAGGTAGACGCCGTGCGCAGCGCCGACGCGCTCGTAGGCCTTGCGGCCCAGCCCGTAGTTGGCCTGCAGCGCCTCCTCCGCGCGCGCCTCCTCCGCCGGGTCGCTCAGCACGCGCGCGCGACCCTCCGCCGCCGGACCGAGCGGCCTGCCGCGAGCGTTCGCTGGCGCCACGCGCACCCGCGGGTCAGCGCGGATCCGGCGGACCTTTGCTGCGGTCGCGTCGGTTCGCACGTACACCGTGCCCGCCTGCAGCCCGAACCAGACGGGCGTCGCGACCGGCTCGCCGTCGCGGCGGTAGCTGACGAGCGTGCAGTACTTGTGAGCGCCCAGGTGCGCGAACCCCTGCACCGTCCGGCTCTCGTCGGCAGCCGCGCGCGAGGCAGGGTCGCGAACGCGATCGTAGAAGCGGTCCAGCAGCGACGCCACGAGCGCGATTCTAAGGGTGCGTGGGGGAAGCGATCACGGCCCCGCCCGCCGCCTTGCCCCGGCAGGCTAGATAGATCGCTCTACTAGTGGTAGGGTCTCGCGCATGGCGGCCACCGAGCAGCGCACGCCCACGCGCGAGCGGATCCTGTATGCGAGCGCGGAGCTGTTCCGCCGCCAGGGGTATTCCGGGACCGGGCTCAAGCAGGTGCTCGCCCAGGCACAGGCGCCGCTCGGCTCGCTCTACCACTTCTTCCCCGGGGGAAAGGAGGAACTCGCCGATGAGGTGCTGCGCACGGGCGGCCGTTTCTTCCTCGCGCTGTACCGGTCGATCGCCGCCGCGGCGCCCGACCTGCAGAGCGCGGTGCGCGACTTCTTCGACGGGGCCGGGGAGACCCTGCGGGTGACCGACTATGCCGATGCCTGCCCGATCGCGACCGTGGCGGGCGAGGTGGCCAGCACCCACCCGGTGCTGCGAGAGGCCACCGCGGACGTGTTCGAGAGCTGGCTGGAGGCGATCGCGCAGGACGCCGAGCAGGCGGGCGTCGAGCCCGGCCGCGCGCGGGCGCTGGCGCTGAGCATCCTTGCGCTACTCGAGGGCGCGTTCCTGCTCAGTCGCGCGCAACGCCAGACCGAGCCGATGGACGCCGCGGGCGCGGCCGCGCTCGCGCTGCTGCGCGCCGCCCTACCACACGACGGAAACACGAAACGGAGGACATCATGACCGGACGAACCGGCGCGGTCGCGGGCGCGGCGCTTGCGCTCTCGGCGCGCATCATGCTGCGTCGCGCGCTGCTCGCGAAGTTCCGGGCGGACGTGCGACGCCTCGACCGCGGCGACTACAGCTCGCTGCTGGCGATCTACGCAGAGGATGCGGTGCTGCGCTTCAACGACGGACCGCACCGCTGGGCGGGCGAGCATCGCGGGAAGGCCGCGATCGAGCAGTTCCTGCGCAACTTCGTCGCGGCGGGGCTGCACGGCACGATTCGCGACCTCTGGATCGGCGGGCCCCCGTGGGCGATGAGCATCGTGGTGCGCTTCGACGACCACGCCCACGCGCCCGACGGCGAGCAGATCTACGCCAACAGGACGGCGCTCGTTATACGCACCCGCTGGGGCAAGATCGTCGAGCACGATGACTTCTACGAGGACACCGGCCGCATCGTCGACCTCGACGCGAAGCTGAGCGAGCTGGGGGTGACGCAGGCCGGGCCCGCCCCGGTTGCCGCGAGCTCCCCCGTTGGGCGCTAGGGCTGGGGGGGAGACGGAGCCGGCGCAGCGCCGGGATCCACCCAGGTCTTGAAGAAGGCCTCGGCGGCGGCCGCATCGAGCGGGCGGGCGAACAGGAAGCCCTGTCCGCTGTCGCAGTCCTCGGCCCTCAGCATCGAGAGCTCCTTCTGCTCCTCGATGCCCTCGGCGAACGTCTCGATCGCGAGCGCCTTGCCGAGCTGGACGAGCGTGTGGATCAGCGTCTCGCCCTCCTTGTTGTTGCTCAGTCCGGCGATGAACGAGCGGTCGATCTTGAGAGCGTCCACCGGAAAGCGCTGCAGGTGCGCGAGCGAGGAGTAGCCGGTGCCGAAGTCATCTATCGCGATCCGCACGCCGAGCGCCTTGATCGCCACCAGCCGTGCGGCGGTCTCCTCGACGTTGCGCATCAGCGTGGTCTCGGTTATCTCGATCGTGAGCGCCTCCGGGGCGAGTCCGCTGTTGTCGAGCGCGCGCTCGATGTCGGCCACGAGCTCGTCGGTGTCGAGCTGGCGTCCGGAGACGTTCACCGCCATCGAGATCGGGTAGCCCGCCTCGTGCCAGGCGGCAGCCTGGCCGCAGGCCTCCTCGAGCACCCAGCGCCCCACCTCGGTGATCAACCCGGTCTCCTCCAGCAGCGGGATGAACGCGTCCGGCTGCACGAGCCCGCGCACGGGGTGCTGCCAGCGGATCAGCGCCTCCACGCCGGTCGGACGCATGTCGCTCAGGGCTAGCGTCGGCTGGTAGGCGAGCACGAACTCGTCGGCCGCGAGCGCCTGGCGCAGGTCCATCTCGAGCTCCATGCGGTCTTGCACCGTGTTCTGCATCTCTGTCTCGAACACCGCAAACCGGTTCCTGCCGTCCAGCTTGGCGCGGTACATCGCGATGTCCGCGTCGCGCAGCAGATCGCCGGCCGAGGCGCGGTGGCCCGCGGCGATGCCGATGCTCGCGCTGATCGTCAGGCAGGTCTCTTCGTTGGCGCCCAGCTTGAACGGCGGCTTCAGCGCCTCGAGCAGGCGCTCGGCCACCAGCTCGGGCCCGACCGCGAGCGACAGGTCTTCGGCGATCACGACGAACTCGTCCCCGCCGAGCCGTCCGAGCGCGTCGGCCTGCCTGACGACGCCCTGCAGTCGCGCGGTGACCGCCTGCAGGAGTTCGTCTCCCACGCCGTGGCCGAGCGTGTCGTTGATCCCCTTGAAGTTGTCGAGGTCGATGAACAGCGCCGCCACCGGCGTCTGGCTGCGCGAGGAGCGCGCGAGCATCTGCTCCACACGGGCCAGGATCAGCGTGCGGTTGGGGAGTCCGGTGAGGGGGTCGTGGGTCGCGAGGAACGCAAGCTCCTCCTCGCGGCGGGTGAGCGCCTCGTCGGTGCGCTCGCGCTCCTGCTCGAAGCATTCGCACACCCGCAGCAGGCTGAACTCGAGGCTCAGCTGCAACATGTTGAGCGCGTGGGTGAGGGTCTGCGTGGAGCTCTGCAGGTCGGCTGCGCATTCGCGCAGAACGTCCGCCATCACATTGCGCCACCAAAAGCTCCTGCGCGTGACCTCGTGCAGCGATGCGGCGCGGTGGGCCGCGAGCTCGCCGAAGATCTTGGAGGTTTCGCGGCTTGCGTCGAGCGTGACCTCGAGCCCCTCGCCGGCGATCCAGCGGGCGACCGCCACCGTCGAGTTGGTGCAGATCCGTTCGAAGCTCCGCTGCACCGGCTCATGCACCACCTGGCCGGAGCGGGAGGTCTGGCGAACCGTCTCGCTCAGGACCTGATCGGCGCGAGCGCGTACCGCCTCGCCCAGTGCGCGCAGCTCCTCCGCAGGAGGCTCGGCCGCGCCCGCCGCCGCGCCCTGCGGTACGGCCACCACGGGGGCTGCCGCGCCGTCGGGGTGTGCGCCGTTGGGTCGTGCACCTTTGGAGTGCGCAGCCTGGATCGATGCTCGCGCTGCCATCAGGTCCATCAATCGGCGCGCGCGGCGGATTACTTAAGGGCTCGGCGGCGCAGCCGTCACGCGCCGACGTTCAGGGCGCCTCACCCAGCGCCGCCGCGACCGTCTCGGCGGTGGGCGCGAGCTCGCCCGGCAGACGGCCGAGCAGCGTCAGCCACGCGGGGTTGAGCGCTGCCGCCGCGGCCACCAGCTCGACTCCGGCTGCGAGGTCGCGCCCGGCCACTCCGAGGCCTGCCCAGAAGGTGAGCTCATCCGCCTCGGGCGCGAGCTCGGCGGCGGCGAGGTAAAGCTCGGTGGCGGCCCCGTGGTCGCCCTCGGCCAGGCGCGCATCGGCCTGTTCGGCCATCTCGTAGGCGCGTCCCAGGCGCAGGAGCCTGCGCAGCTCGCCGAGCGGATCCGGGTGATCCTCCACGCGAAGGTCGAAGCGCACCTGCCAGGGCTCCCCGCTCGGCGGCACAACGAGCAGCGCGGCCGACTGCCGCCCGCGCACGTCGCCACCCGCCCCCTCGGCCGCGTCGAGCGCGGCGAGTAGGCGATCGGCGAGGTCGCCCTCTGCGGCGCGGTAGGCGCTCGCCATCGCGCTCGGCACGGTTGGGCCGGCCATCATGTTCGCCTGGCAGCTGAAGCCCTCGCCCATCTCCTGGCCCGCACAGGGGATGCAGTCCGCCCCGGTGTGGGCAGCCGCGCGTCCGCTCGCGTCCACCAGCCCGAGCTGGCGCACCTCCGCGAGGTCGTCGTCGGCGAGCACGGTCGTGACCGCCGCCGCCGCGTCGAGCCCCTCAGCGAGGCGGTCGAGCGCGCCGGGCCCATGCGCGACTTCAACCACCGACTGCGTGGCCGCCGCGCCCACGCCGGGCCGCGCCCACGCGACCACCGCTCCCACGCCGAACCAGTGCGACTGCACCGCAACACCGAGCTCGCCGCTGGAGGGATCGCGAGCGACGACCGAGTAGGTGCCGCGGCGCATCGGCCGGGCTATGCCGCGAAGCGCTGCGCGGCGCGCGCGCGCGCCTTGGCTGCCTCGACCTCGCGGCTCTTGGGCTGCGCGGTCGTCACCAGCTCGTCGAGGAGCCTCGCGGAGATGTCCGCGACCGCCTCGACGGCGCGCTCGAACGCGGGCTCGTTGGCCTGCGATGGCTTTGTGAAGCCGGAGATCTTGCGAACGTACTGCAGCGCCGCCGCTCGCACCTCATCCTCGGTTGCGCGTGGCTCGAAGTTGTAGAGAGACCTGATGTTTCGACACATCATGCGATCCTAGCCGCTGCCCGCGACCCGGGTGGCGCGCTCGCGAAACTGATGCCACGCACGGCCGTGCGGTCGCGCTAGGGTTGGCGCATGGCAGCGGGCTGGCCGGCCACCTCCTATGAGGACTGGAACGCGAGCTGCGACACGGTCCACGCGCACACCCAGGTGCTCGGCAAACTCGCGGCCGCGCTTGCACCGCCCGAGCCGCAGCTGCAGCACACAGCGCTACGCCTCAGCGCACGCGGCTGGGAGACGCTCGCGCTGCCTGCCCCCGACGGGTCGGGCTCGCTCACCGTCGCGCTCGATCTGCTCACGCACGAGGCGCTCGCCGAACACAGCGGTGGCGGCGTGAGGCGGATACCGCTCACGCCCGACCGACCGGTCGCGGCGGTCACGCGCGAGCTGCTCGGCGCGGTGCGCGAGCTCGTCGGCCCGGTCACGATCAAGCTCGTGCCCCAGGAGGTCTCGTGGAGTGTGCCGCTCGACCAGGACGAGGAGCACCACTCCTACGACCGCGAGCAGGTCGCCTCCTACTTCGCGGCTGCCACCCAGGCGGCGCTGGTGCTGGCCGACTACCGCGCCTCCTTCCGGGGTCGCTCCACACCCGTGAACGCCTGGTGGGGGTCGTTCGACCTCGCCGTCAGCCTGTTCTCGGGCCTGCCCGCCGAGCCGCCCTCGGAGGACTTCATCATGCGCAACTCGATGGACGCCCAGGAGGTCGCCGCAGGCTGGTGGCCGGGCGACGAGCGCTACGGGCGCGCCGCCTTCTACGCCTACGCGCATCCCGCGCCGGAGAGCTTCGCCGGTGCGACGCTGTCTCCCGCCGCCGCCCGCTGGGCCCCGGACCTCGGCCTGTACATCCTCGACTGGGACGACGTGTGCGCCAGCGAGGACCCACACGGGTTCGCGCTCGAGTTCCTGCGCTCCGCCTTCAGGCACGCGTGCCTGGTGTGCGACTGGGACCAGGCCCTCAGCGCGAGCGCTGAGGGGACGCCACCACCGGTGGTGTGAGACCGCTCGCCGTGGCTGCGAGCGCCGCCGTCAGCAGCGCCGCGCCGGCCGACAGGAAGAACACCGCGGCGTAGCCCGCGAGCGACGCGGTCGCCCCGGCGAGCGGACCGCCGAGGCCCACGCCAATGTCGAAGAACGCCGTGAACGCCCCCATCGCTGAGCCGCGGCGATCGTCCTCGACCTCGCCCACCACCATCAGCGCGAGCGCCGGGAACAGCATCGAGAAGCCGACGCCCACCACGATCGCCCCCAGCAGGGCGATCGGCAGCGAGTGCGCGAGCGCGATGATCGTGAGACCGAGCGCCTCGATCAGCCCCGCGGCGGTTGCGGTCGGGCGCGCGCCCGCCCGGTCGGGGACCCGGCTCAGCACCAGGCGGCTCGCGAACACCGCCACCGCAAAGGCCGTGAACACGCTCGCCCCGCCGCCGATCCCGCGTGCATGCAGGTGCAGCACGACGAAGCCCGCGAGCGCGGCGTAGCCGACGTTGGCGAGCGCCAGTGCAAGCCCGGGACGGTGCGCCGCGCGCGGCAGGAAGGCAAGCGGCCCGGGTCGCAGCCCCGCGTCGAGGTCGGTCGGCTCGGGCAGGCGCATGGCGATCGCGGCGCCCGCGAGCGGCAGCGCGGCCGTGAGAACCCACACGGCGTCGTAGCCGACCTGAGAGCGCAGCAGCTCGCCCGCGACCGGCCCGAGCGACAGGCCTCCCCACACCGCCAGGCCGAACAGGCCGAGCGCCAGGCCGCGACGATCCTCGGGAGCGAGGTCGACCGCCCACGTCGCGCCGGCCGTGTAGACGGCCCCCTCGCCCGCGCCCACTGCCAGGCGGGCGAGGATCAGCAGCGGAACGCTGCTCGCGAGCAGGTACAGCGCCCCGCCGACGGCCATCGCCAGCGCGCCCGAGACCAGCACTAGGCGGCGGCCGCGGACGTCCGCCTGGCGCCCCGCCAGCGGCCGGCATACGACCGAGGTGATCGCGAACGCCCCCACCACGATCCCGACCGCGACGTCGCTCGAGTGCAGCGGCCCGCGCACGTAGCCCGGAAGCACCGGCAGCGCAGCACCGATCGCCAGGAACGCGAGCAGCGCCGCCAGGAACACGCCCGCGGTCGCAGCGATGCCCGGGTGACGCTCGGCGAGCGCGCCCGCGGCACGGCCGCGGGGGCCGGCGCTCGGACGTGACGCGTTCAAGTCGACCGCTCTTGGCGGCGGCCGGGGTGGCGCGCGGGGCCGGGCAAGGCTCGGGCTAGCCCGTCGCCCTGGCCTTGGTCCACTCGGCCTTGTGCACCCGCTTTGCCGCCTGGTAGTCGCTGAGCGCCTGCGCGGAGTCGACGTCACCGAGCGTCGGGTGCGGCGGTACGAGGTCCTTGGCCGCTGCGACGCCGAAGCGCTTCGCGAGCACCGCGCCGAGTGCCTTGGTCTTCATCTCGCCGAAGCCGGGGAGGCCGGCGATGTTCGCACGCAGTGCTGCTGCGTCGGGCGCGTCGGTCCACACGCGTGCGGCATCGCCGCCGTATTCGTCGCGCACGTGCACGGCGAGCTGGTGAACGCGTTCAGCCATTTTCCCGGGGAAGCGATGGATCGCCGGTTTCTCCCGGAAGGCCGGCTCGAGATCGGTTGCGGCGAGCCGGGCCGGATCGAGCGAACCAAGCCGTTCGCGCAGCCGCAGGGGGCCGGCAAATGCCTGTTGGACCGTCACCTGCTGGTCCAGCGCGAATCCGATCAGCAGCGCCATCGGGTCGGAGGCGATCAGAGCGTTGGCCTCCTGCGAGTCGGTGAAATGAAGCTGGTCGGGCACCGCTCAATCGTACCCCGCGGCGGCGAGATAGAGGATCGCCTGCGCTCGTGCGACCGCCCCGACGGCGCAGTCGGGGACCAGCAGCTCGGGGTGGTGCAGGGGACGCGGCTCGAATCCCTCAGCCCCGTCCAGACCCACGAACGCCATCGCCAGCGGCGCCAGCGAGCCGAAGAAGGCGAAGTCGTCCGAGCCGCACGAGCGCCACTCGCGCGCGCTCTGCAGGCCCGCGCTTCCCAGCAGCGCGCGCGCTCGCGCGACGAGCGCGGGATCGTTCGCGAGCGCGGGCTCGCCCGGCGTCAGCTCCACGCTCGCGCGGCAGCCGTGGGCGGAGGCGACCCCTCGCGCGACCTCGGCCACCATCGTTCGCAGCGCGGTGCGCTCCTCGGGACGATGGGCGCGCAGCGCCGCGCGCGCTCGCGCGTGTCCAGGGACGAGGTTCTCCGCGGTTCCGCCGGCCACCACTCCGACCGTGAGCGAGGCGGGCGCAAGCGGGTCGATCCGCCGCCCGAGCTCGGCGTGAAGCGCGACCACGATCTGGCAAAGGGCGAGGATCGGGTCGTGTCCGAGGTGCGGGTAGGCGCCGTGGGTGGGCTCGCCCTCGACGAGGATCTCGACCGCATCGCACGAGGCGTTCACCGTGCCGGGATCGAGCGCAACGGTGCCCCACCCCAGCTCGGGATGGACGTGGGCGGCCACCACCGCGGCCGGCCCGATGCGCGCGAGCTCACCCTCGGTGAGCTCCTGCGCGCCCGAGGGGTAGGCCTCCTCGCTCGGCTGGAACACCGCGAGCAGCGGCGCCGGCAGCTCCTCGCCCAGCGCGTGGGCGGCTCGCGCGAGCGCGACCAGCGCGGCCATGTGGACGTCGTGCCCGCACGCGTGCATCGTCTCTCCCGCCGCGCTGAAAGGCGAGCCCGTCCGCTCGCGCAGGGGCAGCCCGTCGAGCTCGGCGCGGACCGCCACCGGCCGCTCCTCTGGGCGGCCGCCGATTCGCGCGATCCGCCCGGTTCCCGCGACGGTCTCGGCCGCGACCGGGAGCTCGGCTGCGATCGCCGCGGCGGTCGCGTGCTCCTGGTGTGCGAGCTCCGGCGAGGCGTGCAGGCGATGACGCAGCTCGAGCGCGCGCGGGAGCTCGAGCTCGAGCGCCGCGAGCAGGCGCGCGAGCAGCGGCTCAGTAGACGGCGGCATAGCGAGTGCAGACATCGCCAAGGTCGAGGTCCGCCACGGCGGCCAGCTCCGCGCGCTTGACGCTCGTGAACGCCTCGAGCAGCAGGGGCGATAGCCAGCCGCGCGCGGTTGGGTCGTCCTGGAGTGCCGCGAGCGCATCCTCGAGGCTCGCGGGCAGCGCCCCGACCCCGAAACGCTCGGCCTCATCGTCCGCCAGGAGCGCGGGGTCGGCTTCGAGGATCGGCGGCGCCGGCAGCTCCCTGCGCACGCCGTCGAGCCCGGCCTTCACGATCGCGCCGAGCGCGAGGTAGGGGTTGGCGCTCGCGTCCGCCCCGCGATACTCGAGCCGCAGCTGCTCGGCGGGGTGCGCGCCACCGAGCGAGACGAGCGGCGGAATCCGCAGCAGCGCCTCGCGGTTGCGCTGGGCCAGGCAGACGGCCCCCGCGCTCCAGCGGTGCGGCAGCAGCCGCGCGGCCGACACCGGGCTGGGGGCGCTCAGCGCGCTGAGCGCGCCCGCGTGCAGCAGGATCCCCGCGGCAAAGCGTCCCCCGAGCTCGCTCAGGCAGCCTGGGCCGTCGGGGTCATACAGGGCCGCTTGCCCGGCAGCGTCGAGCAGGCTGATGTGGATGTGCACGCCGTTGCCCGCCTCGTGGGGGTCGAGCAGCGGGACGAAGCTCGCGCGCATCCCCTCGCGTCGCGCGACCTCGCGCACGATCTCGCGCAGCAGCACCGCGCGGTCGGCGCTCGCGAGGCCCGCGGCGGGCGCCATAGGGATCTCGAACTGGTGGGGGGCGTACTCGGGGAAGATACGTTCCGGCGCCAGCCCCGCCTCCATCAGCGCCGCCATCGCCTCGGTCGCGAACGGCTCGCCGCGGCGCTGTGCCTCGAGCGAGAACGGGAGTGCCGCGGGTTCCTCGCCCAGCAGCTGGAACTCGTGCTCGAAGCTCGCCAGCAGCGTCGTGCCGAGCTCCCGCTCGAGCTCCGCCAGGGCATCGCGCAGGAAGCTACGCGGGCAGCACTCCCATGGGCTCCCATCGATCTCCACGATGTCGCACAGCAGCAGCTCGAGCGCGCTCGAGCGCTCGTCTGGAGGCACCCGCACGTGCGTGTCGGGGTCCGGTCGCAGACGCAGGTCGCCGGTCGAGCCGAACGGGTTGTCCTCGGCGAGCGGGCCGAGCGGGGTGAGGGCGTGGTTGGCCGGAACCCAGCCCACGCCGCGCTCGAGCTGTTCAGCGACCTCCGAGGCGAACACCGAGCGACCGCGCACGATCGCGCCGAGGTCGCAGCACACGAGCGCGACCAGGTCGGTTGCGCTCACCTGATCATCTCGGGCGTGATCGTCCCGTTGTCCCAGATGCCCTCGCGCAGACCGGCCGCGCGCGCCCCGCTGCGGAGCGCCTGGGCATCCTCGGCCGCGACGGTCGCGATCACGCCGCCCGCGGGCATGTCGCGTCGCTCGATCGCGCGCGCGAGGCGCGCGCGCGGCTGCATGTGCACGCCGTGGCTCCCGAGCGAGGGATAGGTGTCGGCGACGGCGTAGAGCGCGCCGCGCGGCCCCCGCACCCGCGCGAGCACGCATGCGAAGTGCCCCACGTCCCAGTCGGGTTCAGGCCCCTCCTCGGCTCCGTCGAGCAAGTGGCCGAGCAGCTGGGAGGCGCTCGCACCGGCCCCCCACAGGTGGCGGGTGGCGAAGTTGGCGAGCAGCGCAGCCGCGCGCGGCAGGGAGGCGGCCGCGTCGAACAGCCCATCGAGCGTCTCGGCGGTCCAGGGACCGCTGTAGGGGATCGCCGCGAGGCGCCCCTCCGACAGCTGCGCGATCGCATCGACGACCCCGCCGGCGGTCGTGCCCGACAGCTCAGAGTCCTCCACGAAGGGAAGCGACAGGCGGTAGTCGCGGCGGCCGCTCTCGCCGCGCGGGAGGACTCCCTGCTCGCGCGCAGCCGAGACGATGCTCCCGGCCGCGAGCGCGACCGAGTCCTGGTCGAGCGGCTCGCCCCCGTGTTCCTCGATACCGGCGGCGCGCAGCACCAGGGCGCCGCAGAAGGCCCCGCACAGGTCGTCTCGCTGGGGAAGCTCGCGCGCGTGGATCGCGAGCAGCTCACGCGCCCCTGGCAGCAGCGTCATCTCCAGGCTTCCTGGGGCGCTCATGAAATCAAGTTATCGGCTGGCGGGAGCGAGGGGGCGCGCCCGCGCGTTCTAGGCTGAGGCGATGGCCACAGACGCCAAGCCGGCGGCGGTCGAGTTCGACCCGGGTGGATTCTCGAGCTTTCGCTTCCTCGCGCGCGAGCTGAGCGCCGACGGGCGCGTGACGCTGCGCTACGCCCTCGACGATACGGTCACGTTTCTCGAGGAGTTCGACCTGCCGGTCGCCGGAGCTATCTCCGCCGAGGATCGGCGCCGCCTCGAGGGCCCGCTGTCGCTGCTGCACTGGGTGGCCGGCGTGAGCTACTTCAAGACCGCCATCCCCGCGGCTGTCAGCTGCGAGACCGGGGCGCCTCCCGCGGCGGTTGCGGACCTGCTCGAAGCGCTCTACTCCGAGGGCTTGGGTGAGTTCGCCTACAGCAACCACCTGCGCGAGCTCCCCCGCCCGCGCTTCCCGCGCGCGAGCGCTGGCGCCGTGCCCGCGGCGCCACCGCCGCCGAGCTCGGCCCACGCCAGCCCACGACGCGTGCTGGTGCCGGTCGGGGGCGGCAAGGACTCGGCGGTGGCGCTCGAGATCGTCCGCCGCTCGGGCCTCGAGCTCGCCCTGTTCTCGATCGGCGAGGCACCCGCGATCGCCGGCACGATCGCACGCGCGGAGCTGCCCCACCTGCTCGTGCGCCGGCGGTTGGATCCTGGCCTGGCGCGCCTGAACAGCTCGGGGGCGCTGAATGGCCACGTGCCGGTGACGGCGATCGTGGCGTGCGCCGCGGTGCTCACGGCCGCGTTGCACGGTTTCGACTCGGTCGCGATGGCCAACGAGCGATCGGCCTCGAGCGGGAATCTGAGGTGGGACGGGATCGAGGTCAACCACCAGTTCAGCAAGGGCCTCGCCGCCGAGCGGCTGATGCGCGCGGCGCTCGCCGAGCTGGCGATCGATGTGCAGCTCTTCTCGGTCCTGCGCCCGGCCTCCGAGCTGGCGATCGCGCGCGCCTTCGCACGGCTCGAGCGCTACCACGGCGTGTTCACGAGCTGCAACGCGGTCTTTCGCAGCGACCCCGACGAGCGCGCCGAGTCGTGGTGCTGCGACTGCCCCAAGTGCCGCTTCGTGTTCCTGATGCTCGCCCCGTTCAGCGACCCCGCGCACCTGCGCGGGATCTTCGGTCGCGACCTGCTCGAGGACGAGGGCCAGTTCGAGGGGTTCGCGCTGCTGAGCGGCAGCGCGGGCCCGAAGCCGTTCGAGTGCGTGGGCGAGGAGCAGGAGAGCATCGCAGCGATCCGCATGCTCGCCGCGGACCCGCGCTGGAGCACGCATCCCGTCGTCGCGCGGCTCGCCGAGGAGGTGCTGCCACGCCATCCGCCCGACGCGGCCGAGACGGCGGTGCTCGCGCTCGAGGATGATCACGAGGTGCCCGCAGCCCTCCTGGCAGACGTCCGTGCGCTTCTCGGAGCTTGACGGCGCGAAGGTCGGCGTGTGGGGCGCCGGGCGTGAGATCGCGTCGTTCGCGTCGCAGCTGAGGCGGCGGCTGCCGGCCGCGCGCATCGTCGCGGCCGCCTTCGATTCGCCACCCGACGCCGGTGTAGCCGAGCTGCTGCAGGCGCCGGGCGTGCAGATCGTCAGCGGCGGCGAGATCGTCCCCGCGCTGTCGCAATGCGAGGTGCTCGTACGCTCGCCCGGGGTCTCGATCCACAGGCCCGAGCTGCGCACGCTGCGCGAAGCGGGCCTGCCGGTGACGACCGCCACGGCCCTGTGGCTGGCCGAGCGGGGCGGCGAGGGCGTGATCGGGGTAACGGGCACCAAGGGCAAGAGCACCACCGCAGCGCTGCTTTGCCACCTGCTGCGCGCCGCGGGCGTGCCCGCCGGCCTGGCAGGCAACATCGGCGTGCCCGCGCTGGAGCTGCTCGACGGCGAGCAGGGCGCACCGGCGGTGGTCGAGCTGTCGAGCTTTCACATCGCCGACCTCGAGGTCGGCCCGCAGGTGGCGCTGTTCACGAACCTCTACCGCGAGCATCTCGACTGGCACGGCTCAGAGGACGCCTACCGCGCCGAGAAGCTGCGGTTGCTCGAGCTGCCGGGGGTGCAGGCGGCGGTGCTGAACGCGCGCGACGGCCGTCTCCGCGAGGTGCGCTCGGACGTGCCGGTGAGCTACTTCGGCGACCGCGATGGCTGGGACATCGACGCGGGCGAGCTCGTGTTCGCCGGCGAGCCGGCGCTGGCGCTCGCCGAGCTGCCGCTGGCGGGCGAGCACAACGCCCTCAACGTGTGCGCGGCGCTGACGGCGCTCGAGCTGCTCGGCGTCGAGCGGCCCCCTCTGCAGTCCACGCTCGCGAGCTTTCAGGCGCTGCCTCACCGCCTGCAGACGGTGCTCGAGGCGGGCGGCGTCATCTGGGTGGACGACAGCATCTCCACCACGCCCGAGTCGACGCTCGCAGCCATCGCGAGCTTTCCCGCGCGCCCGATCGTGCTGATTGCGGGCGGGCAGGATCGCGGGCAGGACTTCGCCGGGCTCGCGCGCGCGCTCGCGGATCGCGGCGCGAGCGTGCTCGGCGTCCCGTCGACCGGCCCGAGCCTGGTCGCCGCGGCCAGGAGCGCAGGGGTTCCCGAGGCATCGGCGCTCGAGGCCGCCGACATGGCCGAGGCGGTGTCGCTCGCCCGGGCCCTGGCCCCCCCGCAGGCGGTCGTGCTGCTATCGCCCGCCGCCCCGAGCTATGACCACTACCGCGACTTCGAAGATCGCGGGGAGCGCTTCGCCGCCCTGGCGCTCGAGCGCCACCCACCCGTGTGAGGCGCCCGTTGGGGCGCGGGCGGTCGCGCACGAGCGTGTCCTCGCCCGCAGCATGTGTCCTCTCGAACAGAACCGCCGCCGCCCCAACAGGGAGCGGCGGCGGTTGCCCTGGCTACTGCTGTGTGCGACCGCGGCGGGTCAGTGCTTCCTCGCCGAGGCTCCCACTCCCCCCGGGCACAGCGGGTTCGCGGGTGCGCCTTCGCACGGGTTGGGCATCGTCGGCTGCGCCGGCGGTGCCGGCTGTCCAACCGGTTTCCGGTTTTTCGATGCTTCCTGGAGTTCCAGCAGGTAGCCAATCCCTGCTTCGCCCAGGTATGGGTTGGGTGTGGTTGCGTTCTGGCAGCCCCACGCTTCCTCGATTTTCGCGGGGTAGGTGGCAGCGGTGAACACGTTGCCCGAGAGGCAGTTGTTCGTCGATTCGGTGAACACGCCTCCCGCCATCGTCACGTCGCCCGCGAACGACAGGCCCGAGGATCCGTTACCGAGGAACGTATTGTCGCTGATCCGGTTCCCGTTGAGCGCGAAGAAGATGGTTTTTTCTTCGATCGGGAACGGGTTGGGGTACTCGAACGCGAGCACTCCGTTGTTCGGGTTGCCTACGATCACGTTTTTTTCAACGAGGTCGGCGTACGTGCCGGGCAGCTGGATTCCCACGCCCCACGGGGCCTTTTCGGTCGAGGGATTGTCCGGCGCGCTGAGGTTGTTGTTTTCTTCCACGCGGTTGCTGCGGAAGATCGTGCACCGTGCGATCGCGGTCGATTCGAAGTACGGCAGTTTTTTCGTGACCGGACCGTATGGTTTGTTGTTCGGCGGGCACGCGCCGTTCTGGGGCGGCGGGCCGTCGCCGGGATTTTCGGAGTTCGGCGCGATCCCGTCGGTGTTGTGGTTGAACACCGAGTTCTCGATCACGAGGTTACCCCCCGAGTTCGAGCCCGAGTAGCCGAGCGCGTTGTTTTCCATCACCGCGCCAGTGATGTGAGCGTTGCATTCGGGACAGGCGCCGAGGTACATGCCCGAGTCGTTGAAGCCGGAGGCGTAGATGTTTTCCCATTCGCCCCGGGTCTCGTTGTTGGTGAAGATCCCGTAGCCGCCGTTAAGACCGGTGTCGTAGGCGGTGAGGTAGCGGCCGAACCAGCCGTTGGCGCCGATCCTGTTGCTTCCCTCGCCACCGTTCCACCAGATCTCGTTGCCGCCCGGTCCGCCGGGTGTGGCGCGGTCGAAGTTTCGCACTGTGAGGTTTTCGATCCACACGTTGTTGGTCTTGAACACTTCGATGCCGTTGCTCCCGCCTGGCAGCGGTTTGTTCTGTCCGTCGAGGATCACCGTGTTGCGGTCCATCCCGCGGATAAAGATCCCCGAGTGACCTCTGGTGACCTTCACTTCTTCGTTGTAGACCCCCGGCTCGATCAGCACCCAGTCGTGGTGGTGAGTCGCGTCGACGGCTGCCTGGATCGTCGTGAAGTAGTGCACTTTCGGCGGTGGTTTGCCCACCGGCGGCGTGTGTGTGACGATCTCGGTTTGCACTGCGTATGCCGCGCTGGCGCCGGCGCCGAACGCGATCGCCACGAGCGCGACCAGCGCGACGCGCCACGACCCGATGGCCAGGCGACGTGCGCGACGCCGAGCAGGACCCTTGGTTGACATCCCTGAAACCCCCTCCTTGACTGGACTGACGGTCGCGCTTGTCCAAGGAGAGGATGACCGCTGCGCTGAGTTCGGCTCCATGCCGTGCACAGCACGATCCGCCTCGCCAACGAGACGCACTTCCGCAACCGGTTTGACTACCGGTTCGCCGTCAGTCTACATGGGACGTATGTACCGAGCAAGCGTCGCGGACTGCGGTGTGGGGCGGTGGGGTAGGATCACCCGGGGCGCGCGCTCGAGGCAGGTAGACTCATCGCCGGCGGGCGATGAGCGAGCAGAGCAAAACCCCCAGCGACACCCGACCTGGGGGCCGGAGAGCGCTGGCGAAGCTGCTCGCGCCCCTCGCTGCGCTGCTCGTGCTCGTCGCCGCGGCGAGCGCGCTGTTGCTGAGCGGTTCGAGTCACCCGGCGCTACCGGGTGGCGCCCGGCTCTCACCCGCGGGCAGCGGCTTCTACGGCACGCTCGCGCTGCCGAGCCGAGCAGCCCCGCCGATCGCGCTGCGCAACTACCGGGGTGAACCCGTCACCCTCGCCCAGTACAGGGGGCGGGCGGTGCTGGTCACCTTCCTCTACACCCACTGTCCCGACGTGTGCCCGCTGATCGCCGCGAACCTGCGCGTGGCGCTGGCCCAGCTCGGAGGCCGGGCGAGCAGCGCGCAGCTGATCGCCGTGTCGGTCGATCCCCGCGGCGACACTCCCGCGGCGGTGGCGAGCTTCCTGCGCGCGCATCAGCTGCTCGGGCGCATGCAGTACCTGCTCGGATCCGCTCGCGAACTCGGACGCACGTGGGCCGCGTGGAGCGTGGGCTCCACGCGCGAGGCGGGCCTGCCCGATCGCGTGGCCCACTCGGCGCTCGTCTACGGGGTGAGTGCCCGCGGCAAGCTCACGACGCTCTACCCCGACAGCTTCGAACCGTCTCAGATCGTCCACGACGTCCCCCGGCTCGCAGCGCGCTGAGTGCCCCCGTGGGGAGCCGGCCGGCGTCGGCCGCCGCGCCGCGCGCCCGTCCGCCGTTCAGCGTTCGCCGCTGCCGCGGCGCCACAGCACCACGTACCAGATCGCCACGAGGATCAGGACGCCAAGCGGCAGGACTAGGGTGAGGATCGATCCGGCGAGGAAGTGGGCGGCGATCGGGATTGCTGTGCTGGACATGGGCCTCCTCGGGGCTAGCTCGCCAGCCCCGGAGACCGGGTTGGTCCCGGCGTCGGAGGCATCAGCCAGCGGTGGACATAGGTGAGCATGACGATTAGGAAGGTGATCGAGCCAGGCACCCACATGATGCCCGCCGCGAGGTGCTGATCGGCGATCGCCGAGATGCCGCCGGGGCGGCTCGCCTCGTGCAGGTATGTGCCATACAGCGGATCGGGAGCGAGCGCGAGCACGACCGCGAGCCCCCAGCTCACGATCATCGCGCCGATCACGTACAAGACCCGCTGGACGTCGGGCAGGCGCGCGTGCAGCGGCGGCGAGGGGATCACCTGCTTCCAGAACATCAGCGCGGTGGCGAGGAACAGCGTGTGCTCGAGCGCGTGCAGCGCCGCCGAGCGCAGGGTGGCGTCGAACATCGCGGGAACGTGCCAGGCGAGCAGCACCCCGCAGAACAGCAGGAAGCTCGCGGTGGGGCCGCCGAGGACGCGGCTCGCGTGGCGAAGGGGAGACGCGCGAGGGGACTGCGCGAGCCCGCGGCCGAGCCCTCGCCGACCCTCCAGCGGCAGCGCGCGCCACAGACGCGTCCACGGTCGTGCGAGCACGATCAGCGGCGCCGCCACGACCAGCAGCAGGATGTGCTGGACCATGTGGGCCCAGAACAGCTTCTCGCTGAAGGCGTCCAGCGGCGAGCACAGGGCGAGCACGAGCGTCGCAAGGCCCGCGTAGAAGTACACATCGCGCCAACGCTGGCTGGCCCTCGTGCGCGCGGGCGTCACGGTGCGGCGAGCACCCAGCCAGTAAAGCGCTCCGGTCGCGAGCACGATGAACAGCGGCAGGTCCAGCGACCACGTCCACGGGCCCCGCGTGGCTGGCGCGGCGGCCAGCACTACAGCAGGTACAGCGTCACGTACATCACGAGCCCGAGGCCGGCGAGGAAGGTCCAGTAGAACACGGCCGCGTCGAGGCCCGGGGCGATCAGGCGATCGGGGTCCTTGATGTCGCCGGCCTCGGCGGGCGTGCGGCGCGCGCGCAGCTCGGTCGCGATCTGCGTCTCGAGCCAGTACATCGTGGCGAGCACCGCGATCAGGTAGAACCCGGTCCAGGCGCAGAACACGCTCGCGTAGGCGCCGTCGGTGGGCCCGAAGTGCTGAACGGTGTACTCGATGCACTGC
>FSYY01000248.1_pt1 | contig 20803 bp, 20 predicted proteins | sample 1638681 | NCBI WGS metagenome assembly FSYY01 (sample SAMEA3914813, study PRJEB12502) | metagenome | biome: forest; material: soil | place: Canada | collected 2011-07-07 | depth 0.3 m | reverse complement strand
GGCGCGGCCCGACCACCCAGGCGGCGACGAAGCCCGAGACGCCGGCCGAGAGGTGGATGACGTAGCCGCCGGAGTAGTCCAGCGCGCCCTTGGCCGCGAAGTAGCCGCCGCCCCAGATCAGGAACGCGTTGACCGTGTACACGAACGTGATCCAGATCAGGACGAACGGGATCCAGGCCTTGAAGTTGATGCGGCCCAGGACCGAGCCCAGCATCAGGATCGGCGTGATCGCGGCGAACACGAACTGGAAGTAGACGAGCGATGCCATCGGGAAATGGAAGGGTGGGCCTTCCGTGATCGACGGGATGATCGCCTGCCCCTCCTCGGCGCCCGTGGAGAGGACCGTGCCCGACTTACCCCAGAAGGTGTCGAAGAACCCTTTCCCATGCCCGATCGGGCTACCGAAGCCCATCTTGAATGCCCACAGGCACCAAGCCACGAGCACTAGGCAGAACGCCACGAACGTGAGCATCATGCTGTTCACCGACCAGCGCTTCTGCATGACGCCGCCGTACAGGACCGCCAGGCCCGGCAGGCTCATCAGCCCGACGAACGTCGCCGCGGTCATCTGCCAAGCGTTGTCTCCCGCGTTGAGCCAACTTGGGTATGCGGACCAGGACATGCGCCTCCGTTTCCTACGTTGTTTGACATCTGTGCGCGCGGCAACGCCGAAGCGTCCCCCTGCGCCGTAGACAGTGCGCGTATGAAATCCGCCAGGCGGGAAAGCGGGTAGGGCCATCCTGGCCAACTCTTGGAGCCGGCACTTAGACAACTGTCCAAGAGGCCCTATCCGGGCGCCACATACCGGAGGCCGGCGCGCCGGCAGGCCTCCGCGAGTTCCTGCTGTAGGTGCGGAAACGCGCCAGATGCGCACACCTGGCGCGCCCGCGCACCGCACTCGTGCAGCTCCGCGCCCCCGAGCGTGCTCGCAAACGTGACCCGCACGCAATCCCGGCGCGCGGGTGCCCCGCTGGTGAGCGCGTAGGCGCCGAGCGCCAGCAGCGCGAGCACCGTCACGCTCAGCAGCGCCGCCACCACCGTCTTCTCGCGTCGACCCCAGCGAAGCGGCTCCGACAGCCGCCGGGATTGGTCGAACATGATCATGGCGGCTGGGAGACTACCTGCGGGCCGGCCCCGCGGCGGTGCGCGATCGGCTACTGGCCGGCGGCGCCCGGCGCGGGCGTCTCGGCGCTCGCATCGGCCGCGGATGCCTCGGCGGGCGTGAACTCGAGCGCGGCCGAGTTGATGCAGTAGCGCTGCCCGGTCGGCCCCGGCCCGTCGTCGAAGACGTGCCCGAGGTGACCCCCGCAGGTGCGACAGATGACCTCGGTGCGGCGCATGAACAGGCTGTTGTCGGGCCGAAGCTCCACCGCCTCGGCGATCGCCGGCTCGGTGAAGCTGGGCCAGCCCGTGCCCGAGTCGAACTTGGTGTCGGCGCTGAACAGGACCGCGGAGCAGGCCGCGCAGCGGTAGTCGCCCGACTCCTTGTTGTAGACGTACTCACCGGTGAACGGCGGCTCGGTGCCGGCCTTGCGCAAGATCTCGTACTGCTCGGGCGTCAGCTGCTCGCGCCACTCCTGCTCTGACTTCTGCACCGGGTGCTCGGCTGGGGCCATGCGCATGTTCTAGCAGCGCGCCCCGACCGCGCCAAGCCCCTCGCCCCCCGGGGCGGGCACGGGCCGCCGCCCCTTAGCGCGTGCTATTGTGATCTTCACGTTCACGTAAGGTTCTTGTCGAGAAGGAGCCGCCCGGACTTGGCTGAGGCAGTTCAGATCCCGCCCCACACCGGCCGCTCAAGCGGCTCGCGTTACGGCGTGGCTGCCGAGCACGAGCACTACAAGTGGTGGGCGCTGTCCTGTACGAGCCTGGGCATGCTGCTCGCAGCCACCAACTCGGGCACGCTGATCATCGCCCTGCCAGACCTCGAGCGCTCGCTGCACACCAGCCTGCTCGCGCTCGTGTGGGTGATCCTCGCCTACCTGATCGCCGCAACGGTGCTCGTGCTGATGGCCGGTCGCCTGAGCGACCTGTTCGGCCGCAAGCGCGCCTACGTGGGCGGCTTTCTGCTGTTCGCGCTGGCCTCGCTCGGTGCCGGCTTCTCACCCGATGGAACGGTGTTGATCGTGTGGCGGGTCGTGCAGGGGATCGGCTCGGCGTTCCTGTTCGCCAACGCGGCGGCGCTCGTAACCGATGCGTTCCCGAAGGAGCAGCTCGGCCTGGCGATGGGCGCCAACACGATGATCGCCGCGGTCGGGCTCGTGCTCGGCCCGGTGCTCGGAGGCGCACTCGTGGCGATCTCCTGGCACTGGGTGTTCTGGTTCAACGTCCCGATCGCGCTCGGCGGCGCCGTGTGGGGCGCTCTGATCCTGCGCGAGCTCTCAAAGCCGGACACGGAGCGGGGCTACGACGTGCTCGGCACGACCACGTTCATCGTCGGGCTCACCGGCCTCGTGCTGGGCGTCTCGCGCGGCGGCCTAAGCGGCTGGCAGGATCCGATCGTCGTGGGTGGCCTGGCGGCGGCGGCGGTGCTGCTGCCGCTGTGGGTGCTGATCGAGCGTCGCTCGCGGGCGCCAATGCTCGACCTGCAGATCTTCCGCAACCGCCTGTTCGCGGCGGCGAGCGCGGCCGCCTTCATCAACGGGCTGGCGCGGTTCGCGCTCATGTTCCTGTTCGTCTTCTACTTCCAGGGCGCCCAGGGCAACTCGCCGATTACCGCGGGCATCAAGCTGATGCCGCTCGCGATCGGGATGCTGATCGCGTCCCCGCTCGCTGGGATCCATGCCGATCGCCACGGCTCACGCGCGCTCGCGGCGATCGGCATGTTCGTGAGCGCCGCGGGCCTTGCGGCGATGACCACGCTCGACGTGCATACCCCGTATTGGCAGAGCGCCGTATGGCTGTTCACGGTGGGCGCCGGGTCGGGCATGTTCAACAGCCCCAACACGGCGGCGATGATGGGCGTCGTGCCCGCCTACCGGCGCGGGGTTGCGGCGGGCGCGCGGACCCTCTTGCAGAACACCGGAGCGGTGCTCTCGATCGCGTTCGTGCTCGCGGTGATCACCTCTGCCGTCCCCAAAGCGACCCTGTTCGCGGTCTTCTCGGGGCTCGCCAAGGGACTCTCGGCCGCAAAGCTCGCCCCGTTCATCGCGAGCATGCACTCCGCGCTGTGGGTGCTCGCGGCCGTGTCGCTGCTCGGCACGGGTGTCTGCCTGCTGCGCCCCGCACATGTGCGCGACCCCTCGCTCGAGGTACTCCCAATCCCGGCGGGCTCGCGCTGATGGCACAGACTGCTGACAGCGCCCCCAGCTCTGCCCCGATGCGGCCGGAGCGCGGCGAGAGCCTGCGCATCGGCGACGTGGCGCGCCTGGTGGGAACGACGCCGCGGACGATCCGCTACTACGAGGAGATCGGGCTGCTGGCCGAGTCGCTTCCGCGCCCCTCCGGCCAGCACAGGGTCTACACCCACGCCGAGGTCGAGCGCCTGCGCGAGGTGATGCGCCTGAAGAACCTGCTCGGGGTCTCGCTCGAGGAGCTCAAGACGCTGCTCACTGCCGAGGAGGCGCGTGCGGAGGTGCGCGCACAGCTGCAGCGCGAGGACGTCGACCCCGTACGGCGCCGCGAGCTGCTCGGCGAGGCGCTCGGCCACCTCGACCGCCAGCTGGCGCTCGTGCGCCATCGCAACGAGGAGCTCGCCCGCCTCGAAGGCGAGCTCTCGGACACGCGCAAGCGGGTGCGGCGCAAGATCAGGGAGCTCGACGCGCGCGCCGCCGGGGCCTTCCCTCCCCCGACAACGCTGCAGGGCAGCGGACAGCCGCAGCCATGAGCAGCTCCGCGGGGGCCCGATCCGATCCCCCGGCGCTGCTCGTCGATGACCTCGTAGTGCGCTTCGGCTCGCTCGAGGCGGTCGGGGGCATCTCCTTCGCGGTGGCGCCCGGCGAGGTGTTCGGGCTGCTCGGGCCGAACGGGGCGGGCAAGACGACCACGATCCGCGTGCTCACCACTCTGCTCGCGCCGAGCGCCGGGCGCGCGCTCGTGGCGGGCTACGACGTGCGCGGCGAAGGCCTCGCGGTGCGCGCGAGCATCGGCTACATCCCCCAGGCGATCTCGGTCGACGGCGCACTCACGGCCTGGGAGAACCTCGACTTCTACGGGCGCGTGACCGGCGTGCCGCGGCGCGAGCGGCGCGAGCGGATCGACGAGGCGATCGCGACGATGGCGCTCGAGCCGATGCTCGAGCGCCTGGCGAGAACGCTCTCGGGCGGCATGCTGCGACGCCTCGAGATCGCCACCGCGCTGCTGAACCGGCCCGCGGTGCTGTTCCTCGATGAGCCCACCGTCGGGCTCGACCCGACCGCACGCAGGATGGTGTGGGAGCGCCTGCAGGCGCTCCGCCGGGAGGCCGGGACGACGATTCTCGTGACCACCCACCTGATGGAGGAGGCCGAGCGCGAGTGTGACCGCCTCGGAGTGATCGACCACGGGCGCCTGGTCGAGCAGGGCGAGCCCGCAGAGCTGCTCGAACGCCACGGGACCGACAGCCTCGAAGAGGTGTTCACCGCCGTCACGGGGCGGCCGCTCGGCGATGACGCCGGCGCCGAGGGAGGGAGGTTGGCCGATGTCCGCGCACAGCGCCGCGTCGCCCGCAGGCTCGGCTGAGCGCACGGGGCCGCCGCCGCGTCCGGCCGCGCTCGCTGCCGGCCCGCTCGCGCGTATGGGCGCGGGAACGCTCGCGATGGCCCAGGCGGAGATGCGCAAGCTCCGCCACGACCACCTCGACATCCTCACCCGCTCGGTGCAGCCGCTGTTGTGGTTGTACATCTTCGGGACGGCGCTGCGCAACAACCGCTCGCTCACCCTCGGCACGCTCGACTACCGCGCCTACCTCGCCCCCGGCGTAATGGCGCAGGCGGCAATGTTCATCGCGATCTTCTTCGGCCTGGCGGTCATCTGGGAACGCGACGTGGGCCAGCTGCAGCGCCTGCTCGCGACGCCGCTCTCGCGCAGCTCGATCGTGCTCGGCAAGGCGGCGGGCGCGTGCGTGCGCGCGCTCGTGCAGGCGCTGCTGCTGCTCGTGGTGCTCGCCGCCACTGGGATCGGCGTGCGCTGGAGCGTGCCCGGGATCCTCGGCACGCTGACGATGCTGATGCTCGGCACCGCCGCGTTCGCATGCATGTCGATGCTGCTCGCCGCCGCGGTGAAGGAGCGCGAGCGCTTCATGGGGATCGGCCAGCTGATCATGATGCCGCTGTTCTTCGCCTCGAGCGCCCTCTACCCGCTCAGCGTGATGCCCGGCTGGCTGCACGCGATCGCGCGCGTGAACCCGCTCACCTACGAGGTCCAGGGTCTACGCCAGATGCTCGTCGGCGTGGGCGGGGCAGGAGAGCTGTGGCTCGACTTCCTGGTCGTGTGCGGGTTCCTCCTGGCGATGCTGATCGCCGCCACCCGCGCCTATCCGAAGGCGATCCTGTGAGCGGCGTCGCGGTGCCGCCAAGCCCCGCGGGCGTCCCCGGAGCGGTGATCGATCCGAGCAGCCTCGTGGGCGAAGAGCTCAGCTACCGCGGTGCGGGAGGCACGCCCGTCGAAGGCTTCCTCGTGCGCCCCGCCGCCGCGGGCACCCTCCCGGGCGTGGTGGTGATCCAGGACGCCGCCGGGCTCTCGCCCCACATCCGCGACGTCGCCGCCCGCGTCGCCGCGCTCGGCTACGTGGCGCTCGCCCCCAACCTCTACACGCGCGAAGGCGGCCCACCTCCGGGCGGCGACCTGCCGGCGATCATGGCGCGGCTGTTCGCGATGTCGGACGCCACGGTGCTCGGCGACCTCGAGGGCGCGGCCGCTCAGCTGCGCTCACGCGAGGACGCGAGCGGGCGCGTGGGGTGCATCGGCTTCTGCATGGGCGGACGCTGCTCGCTGCTGTTCGCGTGCTCGAGCGACCAAGTCGACGCCGCGGTCGACTGCTGGGGCGGCTTCATCGACAGGGCCACCCCCGAGCAGCTCACGACCGAGCAGCGTCCCACGCCCCCGCTCGAGCTGGCCGAGGCGCTCCGCTGTCCGCTGCTCGCCGCGGTGGGCGCGGAGGATCAGAACCCCTCGCCAGAGATCGGCGCGCAGCTGCGCACGCTCGCGGCCGCGAGCGGACAGCCGGTGAGCGTGAACGTGTACGGGGGGGCTGGTCACGCGTTCTTCGCGGACTACCGCCCGAGCTACCGACCGGTGCAGGCCGCCGAATTGTGGCGAGAGATCGTGCCTTTCTTCGCGCGGCACCTCGGCGGGAGCTGACCGCGGGCACAGGCCGTGCAGCCGCGCGCGTGCACTGGGCCGTTCGTATAGTGCGGGGCAGCACCGCTGGATGAGCCAGGAGAGGTGGCCGGGTGGAGCGCAAATGGTGGACGTTGATAGCCGTATCGGTGGCAATTTTCATGCTGCTGCTCGACATCACCGTGGTCAACGTCGCCCTGCCCGACATCCAGCATTCACTGCATTCGAGCTTCCAGGACCTGCAGTGGGTGGTGGACGCATACGCGCTCACGCTCGCCGCGTTCCTGCTCACCGCGGGTGCGCTCGCCGACCTCGTCGGCCGCCGGCGGGTGTTCCTGCTCGGCCTGCTGATCTTCACCGGCTCATCGGTCGCGTGCGGGCTCTCCTCCTCCTCGCTGATGCTGAACCTCGCCCGCGGCGTGCAGGGGATCGGCGGGGCGATGATGTTCGCCACCTCACTCGCGCTGATCGCGCAGGCCTTCAGCGGTCGTGAGCGCGGGACAGCGTTCGGCGTGTTCGGCGCGGTAACCGGCGCGGCCGTGGCGGTGGGTCCGCTCGTGGGCGGCGTGATCACGTCGGGGATCGGCTGGGAATGGATCTTCTTCGTCAACCTCCCGATCGGGATCGGGGCGGTGTTCCTGACGCTCACGCGCGTGCAAGAGTCGCGCGACCCGAACGCCACGGGCGTCGACTGGGCCGGCCTGATCACCTTCTCGGGCTCGCTGTTTCTGCTCGTTTTCGCGCTCGTACGCGGCAACGACAAGGGCTGGGGCTCGACCCAGATCCTCGCGTTCCTGATCGCCGCGGCGCTGCTGCTGGTGCTGTTCCTGGTGGTCGAGCGCGCACAGGAGCGCCCGATGCTCGACCTCACGCTGTTCCGCCGGCCCGCGTTCGCCGGGGCGAGCATCGTCGCCTTCGCCTTGTCGGCGTCGATCTTTGCGATGTTCCTGTACCTCACCCTCTACGTCCAGAACGTGCTCGGCTACAAGCCGCTGCAGGCCGGGCTGCGCTTCCTGCCGATCACGCTGCTGTCCTTCGCGGTCGCGCCGGTGGCGGGGCGATTGACCGTTCGCGTGCCTGTCCGACTGCTGCTCGGCAGCGGCCTCGCGCTCATCGGGGCCGGGCTGTTTGCGATGACCGCGGTCGACGCGCACTCCGGCTGGATGGCGCTGATCCCCGGCTTCGCGCTCGCGGGCGCGGGGATCGGCCTCGTCAACCCGCCGCTCGCGTCCGCGGCGATCGGCGTTGTCCCGCCCGAGCGCAGCGGGATGGCCTCCGGCATCAACAGCACCTTCCGCCAGGTGGGGATCGCCACGGGGATAGCGGGCCTTGGCGCCGTCTTCCAGCACTACGTCACGCGCGACGCCACCTCCTCGCTGCGGAGCAGCGGACACGCTCGGGAGGTGCTCGCTGCCGCCCACGGGCACCTCGGCACGCTGCTGCAGTCGGGCGAAATCGCACGTGTAGCGCATGCCCTCTCCCCCGCCGCCCACAGCGCGCTCGTGGGGGCCTACCGGCTCGGGTTCACGAATGCGCTCAGCGACATCCTGATCATCGGCGGTGTGCTCGCGTGCGTCGGATCGGCGCTCGCGTTCGCGCTCGTGCGCAGCCGAGACTTCGTCAGCCCCGGCCACGCGCCGGCCGCCCGGCCCGAGGCCGAGCCGGCTGGAGCGCTCGCCGCGTGAGCCGCGGGGCCGCGTCCCCGGGTCTCAGCGCTCTCCCGCCGTCGCCGTCGGCCGGGCCTCGAACCCGGCGCACTCGAGCATCGGCAGGCGCGGATAGCGCGGATAGGCGGGATCGACCCGCGAGAGAGTGCACAGCGAGAACCGCGAGCCGCGCGTCGTGCGCACCTCCTGCTGATGGACGCAGTGCTCGCACAGTCCAGCTTCCGGGCGCAGGCTGGTCGGGCGCTGTGCGGACGGGGGCATGACGTGAGCTTAGGAGTTGCGCTGCGAGCGCTCCCGCGCACGCGGGCTGTGGGACGCCTGCAATAATCGTTGTCTAAACAACTATGACCACCTTCTACCGCCTACTCGGATTCCTGCGCCCGTACAAGCGCGGGCTTGCGGTTTCGTGGCTGTTGGCGAGCGTCGCGATGGTGATGGCGGTTGCGATCCCGAGCCTCACCGGCCGCGCCGTGGACGCGCTCAAGCGCGGGGCCGGGCACGCCCACGCCCATCAACTCGCCGCCCGCAACCACGACCGCCACACGCTGTTCCTGCTCGCCCTGGCGATCGTCGGGGTGGTGCTCGTCCGCTGGGCGCTCACGTATCTGCGGCGGATGATCGCGGGGCGGGTCTCGCTGGGCATCGAGTACGACCTGCGCAAGCTGATCTACGGCCACCTCCAACGCCTCGAGCTCGGGTTCTTCGACCATCAGCAGACGGGCCAGCTGATGTCTCGCGCGACCGTGGACCTGCAGGCGGTGCGCTTCTTCCTCGGATACGGGCTCGTGTTCATCCTGCAGTCGATCCTCACGCTGCTGCTCGCGGGCGCGGCGATGATCTTCATCGACCCCGTGCTCGGGCTGATCGCGATGGCGCCGGTCCCGTTCGTGGTGGTGATCTCCCAGCGCTACGGACGACGGGCCCGACCAGCCATCCAGGAGGTCCAGCAGCGCATCGCCGAGCTCACCGCCGCCGCCGAGGAGAACATCTCGGGCGTTCGCGTGGTGAAGTCGTTCGCCCGCGAGCCCCTACAGCTGCAGCGCTTCCGCCACACCGTCGCCCGCGTATTCGACCAGGCGATGGTCTCCACGCGCCTGGAGGCCCGTTACAACCCCATGATCGGCTTCCTGCCCCAGCTCGGGCTCGCGGCGGTGCTGCTCGTTGGAGGGCTGAGCGTGATCCATCGCCACCTCACGATCGGCCAGTTCACCGCCTTCTACCTGTATCTGAACATGCTGATCCAGCCGATGCGCTCGCTCGGCGTGACGCTCGGTCTTGCCCAGCGTGCGACCGCCTCCGGAGCACGCATATTCCAGGTGCTCGACCGCGAGCCGCGGCTCACCTCGATGCCCGGCGCCCTCGCGCTCCCGCCCGGAAGCGGCCACGTGCAGCTGCGCGGCGTGAGCCTCCGCTACGACGATCTCGATGAGTTCGGCGCCACCTACTCGCGCGCCCGCGCGGAGGCTGCCGTCAACGGCGCGCAGGCCGAGCGCATTCGGCACCCGGCGCGCACGGTGCTGCATGACGTCGATCTCGACGTGCCGTCCGGGCGCACGATCGCTCTCGTGGGCGCCACCGGCTCGGGCAAGACGAGCCTCGTCTCGCTCATCTCGCGGCTGTACGACGCGAGCGAGGGGCAGGTGCTGATGGACGGGGTCGACGTGCGCGAGGTCGAGCTACGCTCGCTGCGTCGGGCGGTGGCGGTGGTGAGCGACGATCCATTCCTGTTCTCAGCCTCGGTCGCGGAGAACATCGCCTACGCCGATCCGCAGGCGAGCGAGGCGGCGATCGAACGCGCGGCCCGGCGCGCGCAGGCGCACGAGTTCATCGAGCAGCTGCCCAACGGCTATCGGACGCGCGTAGGCGAGCGCGGGCTGTCCCTGTCCGGCGGGCAGCGCCAGCGCCTTGCGATCGCGCGCGCGCTGCTAGCCGACCCGCGCGTGCTGATCCTCGACGACGCCACCTCCTCGGTCGACTCCTCCACCGAGCGCCTGATCAAGCTCGCGCTCGATGAGGCGATGAGCGGCCGCACGACGTTCATCATCGCCCACCGCCTCTCGACGATCGCGCTGGCGGATGAGATCGTCGTGCTCGACCGCGGCGAGGTGATCGCCCAGGGCGATCACGAGGAGCTGCTGGATTCCTCCGAGCTCTACCGCGAAATCGTCGCCAAGGGCCTTCCCGACCAGGTGTTCCTCACCCGCGAGCAGCGCGAGCCCGAGGTGAGCGGCCTGTGAGCCCGGCCATCGCACGCGGACCTGGCGGCGGGCCGGGACACGCCCAGTGGGCGGGCGAGCGGGCCTCCAAGGGCAGCCGCGGACGCAACCTCAGGGGCCTGGTCGCGCTGGTGCGTCCCTACCGCGCGCGCACCGCGGCGATGTTCGCCGCCCTGCTCGTGGGCACCGCCGCCTCGCTCGCGCCGCCGCTGTTGGCGAAAGTGGCGATCGACCAGGGCATCACCCGCCACGACACGAAAGCCCTGGCGCTCGTGGTGGTGGCGTTCATGGTCTCGGCGCTGCTGGTGTGGGTGATGACCTACGTGCAGACCTACCTCGTCGGCTGGGTTGGGCAGCGCGTGCTCGCCGACCTGCGCCTGCGCATCTTCACCCACCTGCAGTCGCTGCCGATCGGCTTCTACGAGAGCCGACCCGCGGGCGTGCTGATCTCGCGTATGACCAACGATGTCGAGGCGCTCGACAGCCTCGTGACCGACTCCGTGGTGATCCTCTTCCAGGCCGGCCTGACGCTGATCGGGACGACCGTGATCCTGCTCACGCTCGATCTCAAGCTCGCGCTCATCACGTTCTGCGTGTTTCCGCTGCTCGCCGGCGGCTCGATCTGGTTCCGGCTGGCCTCGGCGGGTGCCTTCAGGCGCACGCGGGAGACGATCGGCTCGATCACCGCCTACCTGCAGGAGACCCTCTCGGGCATCCGTGTGGTGCGCAGCTTCGGCCAGGAGCCGTTCCACGAGGCGCACTTCGCCGAGCTGAACGAGGACAACCGCGACGCCAACATGGCGACCGTGCGACTCAACGCCGCATACTTCCCGGCGGTGGAAATGCTCTCGGGCGTGGCGATCGCGGGGATCGTCCTGTACGGGGGCTACCAGGCGATCGAAGGCAGCATCACGGTGGGCACCATCGTGGCGTTCATCGGCGCGCTCTCGAACCTGTTCGACCCGATCCAGCAGCTCTCCCAGCTCTACACCACCTACCAGTCGGGGATGGCCGCGCTCGAGAAGATCTTCCAGCTGCTCGATGTCCTGCCCGACCTCGAGGATCGCCCCGGAGCGCTCGAGCTCCCGCGGATCGAGGGCGAGATCGACTTCCAGGACATCACCTTCGCCTACCCGCGCCGCCGCGAAACGGGGGATGAGTCCGCGCCCGCGCTCGCGCTCGACGGCGTCAGCCTGCGGGTCGCCCCCGGTGAGACGGTTGCGCTCGTGGGCGCCACCGGCGCCGGCAAGTCGACGATGGCAAAGCTCGTCGCGCGCTTCTACGACCCGAGCGCCGGACGCGTGCTCGTCGACGGCCACGACCTGCGCGACATCGCCGCCTCCTCGCTGCGCTCGCAGATGGGGATCGTTCCCCAGGAGGCTTTCCTGTTCTCGGGCACGATCGGAGAGAACATCGCCTTTGGCCGTCCAGAGGCGACCGCGGAGGAGGTGCGTGCCGCCGCGGCGGCGGTGGGCGTGGACGACTTCATCGCCGAACTTCCCGACGGCTACGACACGGAGGTGGGCGAGCGCGGGGCGCAGCTCTCGGCGGGCCAGCGCCAACTGATCGCCTTCGCCCGCGCGCTCATCGCGGACCCGCGCATCCTCGTGCTCGACGAGGCCACCTCGAACGTCGACCTGCACACCGAGGGCCGCATCGAGCAGGGCCTGCGCCGCCTGCTCAGCGGGCGAACCTCGCTCGTGATCGCCCATCGCCTCTCCACCATCCGCCAGGCGGGCCAGATCGTGGTGCTCGAGCACGGCCACATCGCCGAGCGGGGCACCCACGACGAGCTGATCGCCGCGGAGGGGCGTTACTTCGAGCTCTATCGCGACTGGGCCACCCAGGCAGCCGCGTAGCCGCCTGGACTACCCGCGCTTGCGCCGCCGCCTGATCAGCGCGCGCACAGCCAGCGCCCCCCTCCCCGCCAAGCGCCCGGCGCTGGTGGCCGACAGATCCGGCCGCTCGCCAGGGTCGGGAACCTCGTGGGCGGGGGCCGACGGTCCCGGAGTTGCGCCCGCGGCGGGGTGCGACGTACCGGCCTGCGGCCCGTTAGCCGAGGGCAGCGCGGTATCTGGTGGGGGGACTTCAGGGAGGACAGCCTCTGCCGGGACGGGTGTGCGTGCGAGCGGCTCGCCCACGCGTGGCGGGGGCTTGGGTGCACGCGCCACCGGGAACGGCGCGCGCGGCGCCGGCTCAGGCGCGGGCGGCGGCGCCTCGGGTGCGATGTCTTGCGGGTCGGGTAGCGGCGGCCTCGGCTGCGGCGCCACGGGCGTCGGCTCGGGCGCGGCTCCTTGCGGGTCGGGTAGCGGCGGCCTCGGTTCCGGCGTGAGGGGCGCCGGCGAGAACGCGGGAGCGGGCCGCGCCGGCGCGGGAGGCGCGGATGCGGGTTGTGGACCCGGCGAGGCCGGGGTCCGGTCGCGCGCGGGCGCCAGGCGGCCGGCCGCGGCCGCGCCGCCCGCGAGGCTGTGGGCGATCGGCTCGTCCACCGCCTGACCGAGTCCCTGGGCCTCGCGCTCGGGGTCTTCTGCCACCGCCCGATCCTCCACGCGGAACAGGTACAGCAGCAACAGGGAGGCGAAGCCAACCGCGACCGCGATCACGACGAAGCCGCTGGAGGCAGCGAGAGGGACCATCACCGCAGCCTACGCCCTCCGCCTAAGGGATCTGGTAGTCGTCCAGCCTGTCCTGGGTCGCGGTGAGTGCACGGTTGAACGTGAGCGACCAGCCTGCGCGCGGCCGAACCCCGAAGGGACCGTCGCTCGCCCACGTCTCCCAGCGCCACAGGAAGAACCAGCGTTCGATCATGCGCCCAGGCCCTCCGGGGCCGGAGGGCCTCTCGAGGAGGCGCGCGCGGGTTGCGACGCGCTGGCTGCGCAGCTCGCGCTGAGGCGGCGGCGACGGAGGGCTCTGCGGCTCCTTGGCCATGATGGGTCCAGGTTCCACGCCTTTGCTGAGATACCTGTGTCGATCTGCTGAGTGAGATGTTTGCGCGATTGCGCCACCGCGCACAGCTCGGCTCGCTACGGGGGTCAGGGCAGGACCAGCTGCTCCAGCTCGTAGCTGATGACCGGTGCGCGGCGCTCCGCCCCCGTGACGTCTTCCACGGCTGGTCCGAGAACGTCCCGCTCGAACTGCGCGGCGTACTCTTCCGCCTCCCAGATGTCGACGATCTGCCATCCGCCGTCGACCTCGCCGGCGGCGTGCGCGAGCAATCCGACCGGGTGCCTCGTCTCGATGCTCACCCGCGCGTTGACGGCCATGTACTGCTCGCGAGTGGGCCGCGTGATCCTGACGATCGCCATTGCGACTCCTCCCCTCCGTGACCTCCACCGAAGGTACACCCGCGCGCCACCGCTAGCCATCGGACTTTCCGGTCTACCCATACGCGCCCGGTGTGCCGGGCTCGGCAGCTCCGGGACAGGGACTCGAACCCCAAATTCGTGCTCCAGAGGCACGCGTGTTGCCAATTACACCATCCCGGACAGAACAGCCAAGGATAGTCAACGGCGACGGCCGCGGCCGGGTGCCCGTGCGGCCTGCGAGACCCGCGCGCCGCGCGCCATCTCATCGCGGACGGGCACGGCGCTCGAGCTCAGAGCGCGGCGGCTGCCTCGGGGGAGAAGAACGTCGTGATCGCCTCCTCGAGGCCGGGGTCGAGCACCAGCAGAACCTCGTCGCCCTCTTCGATCACCGTGTCCGCCTTCGGCACGAACCCAGTGCCCGCGCGGAGCACCGAGATGATCAGGCTGCCTTCGGGCAGCGCGATGTCGGCCACCTTCTCGCCCACCACCGGCGCGCCCGTGGTGACCTCGAGCTCGATGATCTCGAGGCGCTCCTCTTCGAGGGCGAGCAGGTGCACGAGCCCGTAGCGCGGGACCTCGTGCTCGATCAGCCGCAGGATCAGGTCGGTGGCCGATACGGCCGGCTGGATGCCGAGCAGGCGGAAGTGGTCGTGGTTGCGGGGGTTGTTGACGCGGGCGATGATGCGATCGCAGAGGTACTTCTCCTTGGCCACCTGGCACACGAGGATGTTGTCCTCGTCGTCGCCGGTGACCGCGATCACGAGATCCGCCCGCTGGATCCCGGCGCGCTCGAGCACCCACAGCTCGGTCGCATCGCCGTATTGGACCGCGTGCTCGAACTCCTCCTCCATCGCCAGGTAGTGGGCGCGGTAGGACTCGATCAGCGTCACCTCGTGCTGCTTGCGGATCAGCTCCCGGGCGAGGTTGCGCCCGACCTTGCCCGCGCCGGCGATGATCACGTACACGGGCTAGGCCGCCTCGGGCGCGAGCGCGCCCTCGAACATCTCGATCGCGTGCTTGGTCGGCGAGATCGTGTGCAGCCCCTGTTCGCCGTACCAGTCGGCGCGGGCCGGATCCATCACGCGCACGATCGCCTTCTCGACGCCGAAGCGCTTCTGGGCGATCTGGGCGATCACGAGATTCGTGTTGTCGCCCGCGGTCGAGGCGATGAACACGTCCGCCCGCTCGATCCCGGCCTGAATCAGCGCGTCCATCTCGAGCGCGGCGCCGACGGTGAACTGCCCGCCCGAGTCCTCCCAGGTGTGGCTCTGGCCGGCGTCGAGGCGCTCGTGTGAGAGCGGGTCCTGATCGAGCACCGAGACTTCGTGGCCGGCGGCAAGCGCCTTCTTGGCGACCGCGGCGCCGACACGGCCGGCGCCGACGATCAGCACGAACATGGCGCTCGAAAGATCTCCATAGCGGGGAGGTTAGACGATGGGGGCGTCCTCCCGGTTCCCCCGCCTGGCCTGCTCGATGGGCGAGTCGCGCGCGGCGGGCGCGGTCACAATCACCCGGCAGGGCGCCTTCGAGACGACGTACTTGGTGACGTCCCCGACGAAGCTCTCGCGCGGCCCCCCGCGGCCGCCCAACACCGACCCGCCGCGGATCAGGGACGGTTCCTCGGCGCCGAGCACGATCGCCTCCACCCCGCGCCTGCGGGCCTCGTCGACGATCGCGAAGCCCGCGCGCCGTGTGCGCACGGTGGCGGTGGCCACCTGGACGCCGCTGTACTCCTCCCCCACCGCCTTTGCGCGGGCGAGCACCTGGCGGGCGTGCTTGATCTGCGCCTCGGGGAGGCTCGCGTCCAGTGGCAGCGCCATCGGGATCACGAACACCCACAGCGCCTCGATCGTGGCCGTGTCGATCGCCGCCTCGTCTGTCTGTACGCCGGAGACGAGCAGCGCGGCCGTCTGGACGATGTCGTCGTCGAGCTCGTTGCCGAACAGCGGCACGAGCACTGAGCCGTAGTCGCGTTCGGGGGTGGGTTCGGAGCGCAGCACTGTGGGCGAGACCGTCACCCGCCGCAGCAGCGAGGTTTCATCCGCGCGCCGGTACACGACGTACAGCGCCAGGCCGATCGCCATCCAACCGAGGCCCACGTAGCGCGCGGGTTCGTGCACGATCATCACCGCCAGCCAGCCCGCGGCGGAGGCGAGCGCACCGGCCACCGCCGGCAGCGGCAGATCGCCGCCGCGCCAGCGGACCGAGAACGGCACCCTGTACGGACGGTCGCGGTCAGGCTCGGTGTAGCGCAGACGACATATCGAGAGGTGGGCGATCGTGAACGCGAACATCGCGCCGAACGCATAGATGCCGACCAGGAAGTCGAGATCCTCGGGGACGACCAGACCCGCGGCGATCACGCCGGCGGCGATGATCAACACGTAGGGGGTCGAGCGCACCGGGTGCAGCCGCCCGAGACCGCTCGGGATCTGGCGGTTCGTGGAGAGCGAGTACGCCAGCCGCGAGAGCCCGAGCATCGCCGAGTTGGCGGCCGCGAGCAGCGTCACGGTGGCGAGCGCTCCGACGAGGTACATCAGCGCTTGGCCGAGCCAGTGCGGATTCACGCGCTCGACGACCCCCACCATCGGCGCGTTCAGATAGCGGGTGGCGAGCGCCGTGTGCCCGTTGTGGACGGGCAGGGCGGTCACGGCCACGAGGGCGATCCCGACGTACAGGAACGCGACTGTGGCGGTGGTGCTCCACACCAGCCGCTTCAGCCCCCGGCGGCTGATGCGCACGTCGCCCGACAGCCCCGACGCGGACTCGAGGCTGGTGAACGCGATCACAGCCACGGTCAGCGCGAAGATCAGATCCGACCACGACGGCGAGCTGCCGAGGTGGATCGGGTCCAGCAGCGTGTGCGGGTTGAAGAACAGCGCCAGGCCGATCACCACGATGAACGCCTGCAGCGCGAGGTCTCCAGCGACGAGCATCCCCACCCGTCGCGCGCGCCGTTGACTGAAGCCGCGGATGTTGCTGAGCACGACCAGGGCGATGAATGCGAACGCGAGCCCGAGGGCCTCGGCGCTGTGCCCGAGCGGGCTCCAGAACACGCGCACGTACTGCGTGGCCGAGTAGGCCGTGACCGCGATCAGGATCACGTAGTCGAGCAGGATCGCCCACCCCGCCACGAAGCTCACGAGCTCGTTGAACGCGTAGCGGGCGAACACCGTGGCTCCGCCTCGATCCTGGTGCAGCGAGGCGCCCTCGACGTAGGTCATCGACGTGAGCGAGAACAGCAATGCCGCCACCAGGAACACGACCGGCGTGAGGCCGAGCGCGTGGCCGGAGATCACGCCGAGTGAGAAGTACAGCGCGCTCGCGAGCGAGGAGTAGACGACCGTGAACAGGATCGGCGAGCCGATGCTGCGCCGCGCGATCACGCGCGAGCGCGCGGCGAGATCGGCCGCTGCGCGCTCGCCCGGCGAGGGCGCCCGGGCGCGCGAACCCTCGCCCGCGGTGGAATCCTTGTCGCGGGGCTCCGGCCCGGGGACGTCGCCGTCCTCGCCCGGACTCATCCGCCGCTGCCCCCGTCCTCGCCGCCCCTGCCCCGGCCCCGGCCCCGGCGCACCTCGAGATAGGTGCGCCCGGCGCCCGCCGCGATGAACAGCACGCCCAGCAGCAGGCGCGGCGAGATCGCGCTCCCGTGGCCCGCGAGCGCCTGCACGAGGAGCGCCAGGCCGATCGCCACCATCAGCAGCGAGAACACGAACGTGCCCATGCGGTGCGCTCCTCGGGCGTTCATCTCGATCTGAGCTTACGTCCTCGGTGCACGCGCGAGCCGCAGCGCCGCTGCGCGCCGCGCAAGCCGCGCGGACGCCCGAGAAGCACCGCGCCTCAGGCGATGATCGGGATGATCAGGATCGCGACGATGTTCGCCACCTTGATCATCGGGTTGATCGCCGGACCGGCGGTGTCCTTGAAGGGGTCCCCCACGGTGTCGCCGGTGACCGAGGCCGCGTGCGCGTCCGAGCCCTTGCCGCCGAACGCGCCGTCCTCGATCAGCTTCTTGGCGTTGTCCCACGCGCCGCCGCCCGCGGTCATCATCACCGCGAAGAAGAAGCCCACCACGATCACCCCGATGAGCAGGCCGCCGAGCGCCTGCTGATCGATCAGTCCGACGATCAGGGTCAGCCCGATCGGTAGCATCGAGGGCAGGATCATCTCGCGCTGCGCGGTCCTCGTGACGATGTCCACGCACGCGGCGTAGTCGGGCTGTTCGCTGTAGTCCATGATCCCTGGGTGCTCGCGGAACTGGCGGCGCACCTCCTCAACGACCGCGCCGCCCGCGCGGCCGACCGCCTCGATCGACAGCGCCGCGAACAGGCACACCATCAGGCCGCCCAGCAACAGGCCGATCAGCACGGGGGGTTCGTTGATCCCGAAGGAGATGAAGTGGCCGAGCTTGCCTTCGAGTTCTTTCTGAAAGCCGGCGAACAGCACGATCGCGGCGAGCACCGCCGAGCCGATCGCGTAGCCCTTCGTGACCGCCTTGGTCGTGTTCCCCACCGCGTCTAGGCGGTCGGTCACTTTGCGAACCTCCTCGGGCAGGTCGGCCATCTCGGCGATCCCGCCAGCGTTGTCGGTGATCGGACCGAACGCGTCCAGCGCCACGATCAGGCCGGTCAGCGACAGCAGGCCAACAGCGGCCACGCCGATGCCGTAGATGCCCGTGACACCCCCGCCCGCGAGCTTCCACGCACCGAGCATCCCGAGCACGATCACGATCGCCGGCAGCGCGGTCGCCTGCAGCCCCGAGGAGAAGCCCTGGATGATGTTGGTGGCGTGCCCGGTGATCGACGCTTTGGCGGTCTTCTTGACCGGCGAGAAACGGGTCGAGGTGTAGTATTCGGTCAGCCCGAACAGCAGCGCGGTGACGGCGATTCCGATCAGCGCGCAGAGGTAGAATTTCCACCACTCGGGCGTGCTCGCGGTGCCGTTCAGGAAGCTGAGGTTGCGCATCAGCCAGTAGGTGATCGGAGCGAACGCGGCCGCCGCGATCGCTCCCGAGACGACGATCCCCTGCAGGAGCGCACGCTCGACGTTGCCCGAGCGCGAGCGCACCGCGTAGGTGCCGATGATCGAGGCGATGATCGCGACTCCGCCGATCACGAGCGGGTACAGGGCCACGCGCGTGGCCTCGTGGAAGGTGAGCACGCCCAGCAGGATCACTGCCACCGCCGTCACCGCGTAGGTCTCGAACAGGTCCGCCGCCATGCCCGCGCAGTCGCCGACGTTGTCGCCCACGTTGTCAGCGATCGTGGCCGGGTTGCGGGGGTCGTCCTCGGGGATGCCCGCCTCGACCTTGCCCACGAGGTCGGCGCCCACGTCAGCCGCCTTTGTGAAGATGCCGCCGCCGAGCCTTGCGAAGACCGAGATCAGCGAACCGCCGAAGCCGAGGCCGATGAGCGCGTCGACGGCCGTCTTCGGACTGTCGTTGAAGAACGAGGTGAGCGCGCCGTAGTACCCGGCAACGCCCAGCAGCGCGAGGCCCACGACCAGCAGGCCGGTGATCGCCCCGCCGCGGAAGGCCACCTGCAGCGCGGGGGTCACGCCGCCTTTTGCAGCCTCGGCGACGCGCGCGTTGGCGCGCACCGACACGTTCATGCCGATGTAGCCGGTCGCACCGGAGAGGATGCCACCGATCGCAAAGCCGCCCGCAACCGCGATGTTCTGGATGAAGATCAGCGCGACGAACAGCAGGACCCCCACCGCGGCGATGGTCGTGTACTGACGGTTCAGGTAGGCGCGCGCCCCCTGCTGGACGGCCAGCGAGATGCTCTGCATGCGCTCGCTGCCCGCGGGCAGGGCGAGCAGAGCCCGCGCGGTCAGGAGACCATAGGCCACCGCGCACGCGGCGCAAACGAGGGCGACGACGACCCCATGGTTCGTCAGAAAGCTGCTCAACAGAAATCCTCCGCGGTCTGATTTGCGTGCCGCGCGAGGATTTCGCGCGCACATTTGGCGCCCGGTTCGCTCAGCGCGAGCGTCTACCCGGTGCAAACGCCGGCGGAGTCTATCGTGCCGGGGTCAGGCGTGCCGCTCGCGCTGTCAGCTGCCGGGCACCCACAGCCGTCCGCTCGACTGCGCCGGTCCGGGGGGCGGCTCCTCCGAAGGCGCCGGATCGGAGCCGGGCTTGCCCTCGCCACCCGGTGGCTGCCCCTCCGGAGCATTCGTCGGCGACCCTGGCGCGGTGGCCTTGACCGCGGCCGCGTAGGCGATCTGCAGCTGCGAGAGGGCATCGCGCAGCGGGCGCACCTCCTTGGGGATGCGGCGCTCGAGGATCTCGAGCAGCGCGCGCACCGCGTCGATTCCATCGCGCACCTGCTCGAGGTCGGGCTCGCCGGCCGCGGTGCCCGGCGCTACCGCACCGGCGCCTGCATCAGCCTCTGGAGGGGGGCTTGGAGCGAGCCGGCGCGCGGCGATGTTCAGCAGCGACACAGCCGCCTGGGCGAGCATGTCGGTGACGGTGATGCGGCTGAGCTCGGCCTCGTACAGCGCGTGCATCTCCTCCTCGGTCGGCTCGCCCTGGGCCGAGCCGGGGGCGCCCGCGGGCGCCGCGTGGGGATCTTCGCCGTGTGTGCTCAAACCTTGACCTCCTCCGAATATGTCTTCCTGGTCTCCCCCACCGAGGCCGCGAAGACCTCCTCGCGGGTCGCTCCCGCCTCGATCATCCGTCGCTGGCGCTGGGCGCCGTTGCGTTCGGGGAACGCCGGCTCGATGCCGAGCTCGGCGCGGATCGGGGCGGTCCAGTCTGCCAGCCGCTCGAGCGCCTCGCGTGCCGGGTACTCCTCGCCGCGCGAGAGGTCGATCAGGCGCCCGTCGAGCCCGTAGCGGATCGCCCGCCACATGTTCTCCTCGATCAGCCGCGGCGCGGGAGCGGCGTAGGGAACCCCCTCGTCGACATCGCGCACCGCCTGCGCCGCGCAGGCGACCATCAGCCCGGCGAGCGCGTCGGACTCGGCCGCGGTGGCCTGCGCGTCGCAGATGCGCACCTCCACCGTCCCGAAGCTGAAGTGCGGCCTGACCGACCACCAGACCTGCGTGAACTCGACGAGCGAGTTCGTGCGCAGCAGGAACTCGATGTAGTCGCGGTAGGCCTGCCACGAGCCGAATGCGTCCGGGACGCCGCAGCGCGGGAAGCTCTTGGTGAAGCTCTGCGTGCGGGCCGTGTGCAGCCCGCTGTCGCGTCCGTCGAGGTACGGCGAGTTGGCCGAGATCGCCAGCAGCAGCGGCAGCACCTCGCGCAGCCGGTCGCACGCGCGCACGGCGCGGTCGATCCCGTTCACGCCGAGGTGGATGTGCAGGCTGAAGGTGTTGTTGCGCCACGCCACGTACTTCAGCCCCTGCTCGACGC
>FSYY01000355.1_pt1 | contig 20815 bp, 17 predicted proteins | sample 1638681 | NCBI WGS metagenome assembly FSYY01 (sample SAMEA3914813, study PRJEB12502) | metagenome | biome: forest; material: soil | place: Canada | collected 2011-07-07 | depth 0.3 m | reverse complement strand
GTCCTCCTGGTCAATCGTCGTTGTGCGGCCTCGGCGGCACACACTAAGACCGCGGGCGAACGCCAAATTCATCGGTCGCGCCACGGCTGATTCGTCAGATCATTGCGTGCCCGAGGACAAGCGAAGCCAGGACTCGACTCCGATCGCAGTCGGTGACGCACTGACGGGGAGCTCGCTGGCGCGAGCGGCAGGGGGGCGATGCGCTCGTGCCGGTTCTGGAGGCTGTTGGCCGCGTGATGGCTCACGGTCATCATTGCCATGCAGGACAAGACCGATGGGACCGCTTGGGTGTTGCCAAACCGTTGCCACGGACCGCCCGCCCCGCCCCGGGTACCGTCCAGGCGCGCGGCGAGACCGCCAAGCCCTTTCCGATGCGCCCGAATGGACTCGAACCATCACGGGGAAATCTCCCCACAAGGCCCTCAACCTTGCGCGTCTACCAATTCCGCCACGGGCGCAGGGGGGCGAGTATAGCCCCGGGGTGCTGTCGGGCGCAGGCGTCGCTCGCGCCCGCTTGAATCCGTCCATCGGTAGCGCTACATTGCGAACACATGTTCGTTGTCGGCCCACGTCCACCCGATCGGGGAGTCACGCAGCCATGGATCTGACCAAGCGCCAGCAGGAGATCTTCGACTTCATCCGCAAGTACTCCGCCAAGTACGGGTACCCCCCAACCGTGCGCGACATCGGCAAAGCCGTGGGCCTAGCGTCCTCGTCCACCGTTCACGCCCACCTCGCCAACCTCGAGAAGATCGGGCTGCTGCGGCGCGATCCCTCCAAGCCGAGGGCGATCGAGCTGCTCGATCGCGCGGTAGGGACCGCGGTCGAGAGCGTGCGCGGGATCGTGCGCAGCGAGGGGCTGCCGCTGCTCGGCTCGGTCGCCGCGGGCCAGCCGATGCTCGCAGAGGAGAACATCGAGGAGTACATAGCCGTGCCCGAGATCGCGGGCGGAGAGGATGGCGAGTACCTCCTGCGCATCCGCGGCGAGTCGATGAAGGACGCGGGGATCCTCGAGGGGGACTACGTGGTGGTCCATCCGCAGGAGACGGCCAGCGACGGCGAGATCGTGGTCGCGCTGCTGGGCGAGGAGGCCACGGTCAAGCGGTTCTTCCGCGAATCCGACCACGTCCGCCTGCAGCCCGAGAACGACACGATGGAGCCGATCCGCAGCAAGGAGGTAAAGGTGCTCGGCCGCGTGGTGGGCCTGCTGCGCAGCGTCTGAGCGGTCAGGCCGATTCGAGCGCCGCTCGCCGCGGCGAGCGCTCGTCGAGGTGCGCGGGAGCTGCCCTTCCCGCGGGCGTGCAGACGCGCTAGCGTTGTAGCGCAGGTCAGACAGCCGCGGAGGTGAGTCCTTCGAGGAAAGTCCGGACATCAAAGGGCAGGGTGGTCGAGCGATTGACCCGGGGAAACCCGCGGGAAAGTGCCACAGAAACAAACCGCCGACGTCCGCCGTCCCACGTGAACGGCGGACGGGCAAGGGTGAAATGGTGCGGTAAGAGCGCACCAGCGTCGCGGTGACGCGGCGGCTGGGCAAACCCCACCCGATGCAAGGCCAAACCGGACCGCTTGCAGGTGGCCCGCCGAGGTCCAGGTAGGCCGCACAGATGGATGGCTGTCCAACGACAGAATCCGGCTTATCGATCTGCTAAGGGAAGGCCCCGCTCCGGCGGGGTCTTCCTATGCTCTGCCTCGTCGCCTGGCGGTGCAGCGTAGAGGCAGCAGCGACCTACCGAACCCGCGGGGTCGCTTCAGTCGGCTTTGTGCTCCTCATCGGCCTCGCCGTACTGCTGCTCATCCGCGGGGGCGTCGTCGGAGGCGGCGTCGCGCATGATCCGCGAGGGCGTGTGCCCGTCGCCGTGGGAGGTGTGTTCGATCAGTTCCTGCTCGGCGAGCTCGAACCCCTCAGACTCGCCGCCGCCCGCTTCATCCACGGCGATCCGCGCCTGGCGGCGGCGCTCCTCGAGCTCGCGCAGCGAGTCTGAGGCGAAGTCGTCAGTCGAGCCGAGGTCGTCCATCGGGCAAGCGTATACGGTGGTGGCTAGCGCTGGAGTTGCTCGCGTGCGCTGTCGGCAAGCGAGGGGTCGCTCCTCAGTTCCTCGAGCACAGCGCGCATCGCCTCGAGCTCGCAATCCACCTTCGCCCGCCAGGGCTTGTCAGGGTGGTCATCGAGGGTCTTCAACCCGTTGCCGGTGATGATCGCCACCACCGTCTCGTCTGCGCCGAAGCGCCCCGCCGCGGCGAGTTTCTCGAGCACCGCGACCGTCGTGCCGCCAGCGGGCTCGGTGAGCAGGCCCTCGGTGGCCGCGAGCAGGTCCACCCCCGCGAAGATCTCCGGGTCGCTCGCGAAGCCGCCGGTCCCACCGCGCGTGCGCACCGCCTCGATCACCAGGTAGCCGTCGCCAGGGGCGCCGATCGCCAGCGAGTGGGCGGCCGTCTCGGGAGTGACCGCGTGCACCTCCGGTTCATCGGCCAGGATCGCACTCGCGATCGGGTTGCAGCCGCTCGGCTGGGCGATGTGCAGGCGCGTGGCGTCGGTCTCGGAGAGTCCCAGCAGCTGCAGCTCGCCAAGGCCCTTGTGCAGGCGCGAGGACAGCGTCCCGCCCGCCGCGGCCGTGATGATGTGGTCGGGCGCGTTCCAGTCGAGCTGCTCGACGATCTCGAACGCCGCCGTCTTGGCTCCCTCGGCGTAGAACGGACGCAGGGTGATGTTGGCGAAGTCCATCCCGGTCGCCGCCGCGAGCTCGCGACATCGGCGGTTGGCTTCGTCGTAGTTGCCCTCCACCTGGCATACCTTCGCGCCGAGCGCCCGGCATGCTCGTGCCTTCGTGTCCTCCAGGCGGTTTGGATAGAACACGTACGCGTCCACGCCAGCCTTCGCGGCGAGCGACGCCACCGCGGTTCCCACGTTCCCGGTCGACACGCAGCCGATCTCCGTGCCGCCACGCTCGAGCAGGCGCGCGACCGACATCGAGACCACCCGGTCCTTGTAGGAGAGGCTCGGGCGGGAGGTGGAGTCGTCCTTGAGGTAGAGGTTCGCGAGCCCCAGCTCGGCGCCGAGGCGCTCCGCGCGGATCAGCGGGGTGTAACCGGCGTGCAGGCCCACGCGCGCCTGTGCCCCCGCGTCAACGATCGGCAGCAGCTCCTCGAAATGCCAGATGTTGTGCGGGCGCTCGCCCGCGGGCACGTCGCGGAAGTGCCTGGCGGCGAGCTCGTAGTCGTAGACCACGTCGAGTCCCTTGCCGCATCCGGGACACGCAAACACGACGTCCTCGAGGGCGAAGTGCGTCTCGCAACGGTGGCAGGCAAGGCCGGTTGCGCACGAGCGCGTCCGCTGCCTGGATCCCCGCGAGGGGGGGTTTGCGGTGTGGGTGCTCATGCGGGCACGCTCAACGATACGCCCGGCCATGGCGTCTGTGCGCCCTCCTCGTCCCCGCCCAGCACGATCCACAGCTCCTCGGCGAGGTGCGGCGCGAGTGGCCCGAGCATCTGCGCGTGCAGCCTGAGCGCCTCCATCAGCGCCTCGCGATTGGCCCGGTTGAGCGATCCGTGCCGCTCGAGCACGCGTTTCTCGAAGTCCTTGATGCGGTCGAACAGCCGCATCACGTTGCGCACCGCGCTGTGCATCTCGAGGCTCTCCATGTCCGCGGTGATCTTCTCCACCGCCGCCTGCGACCAGCCGGCGAGCTTCACCCGCAGGTGCTCGGTCTTGTCGCGCGCGTCCGCCTGGTCCGCCTCGGCGAGCGCAGTCGCGCCATCCTGGCGCCCGAGCGCTTCGGCCGCCTCCGCCTCGGCGAGCTTGGCAACCGAGAACTCCCACACCTGCGTGAGGTAGCGGTGGCAGCGCAACACGGCCGAGTCGCTCCAGTTGAGCGAGCGCTGCGGACGGGCTGCATACAGGACCGCAAGGCGCACCGTGTCGGCGCCATAGCGCGCGAGCAGCTCATCGGGGTCGACCACGTTGCCCAGATGCTTGCTCATCTTGCGCCCCTCGCTTATCACCATCTCGTGAAACAGGCAGCCCGCGAACGGCTCGCCGTCGGCGATGAACGCGAGTGGCCCGATGTCGCGCAGCGCCTTGGTGACCGTTCGCTGGTCGAACACGAAGTTGCCGCTGTCCGAGCCCGCGACCAGTCGCTCGGAGGGGAGCCAGTAGCGCAGGTCGGGCAGAGCGAGCATCTCCTCGAGCGTGTCCTCGCGCGACTCGGGGGGCACGCACGCGGGGATCCACAGCCACAGCGCGTCGAAGTGGCAGTCGAGCGTGTCGGTCTCGCGTCGCGCCGGGCCCCCGCACGTGGGACACGTGGTGTTCACGAACTCATCGAGCTCGGCGAGCGGGTTGCCGGCGCCCGTTGGGCGTAGGCCGAGCGGGAGCAGCACGGGCAGCTGCTCGCGCGGGACCGGAACTGTCCCGCACGCCTCGCAGTAGACGATCGGGATCGGGGTGCCCCACGAGCGCTGGCGGGAGACCGCGAAGTCGAAGGCCTTGTAGCGCTTTGCGCTCCTCACCTGCGGTGGCGCGGGCGCGCCGCGCCCGCGCCGATCCTCCGCCGGGGCCGCCTCCTCGAGCTGCAGTCGCGAGGCGATCACCTCGTCGGCGTGGTCGGCCAAGGGGATGCCGAGCGCGACCGTCACGCCGAAGCGCGAGTCGACCAGCGGCGAGATGATCAGCGGCAGCTCCCGTCCGCCGGGCCCGAGCAGCGTCCTGCCGGTGTCGACCAGGGGAATCGTCTCCGCCTCGCGCGCGCTCCGCTCCCAGCCGCCGCTGCGAAGCTGCTCGAGCTGCGTCTTCACCGCCGCGTCGGACGCCCACGCGTCGGCGTCGGGGTAGCGAGGGGACATCAGCACGAAGCGCGCCTGCTCGATCTCATGCGGGTGGGGCGTGAACACCGTCAGCGGCTCTCCCACAGGCTCGCCCGCGCCGGCGCCGAGGGCGGGGGGGAGGTCGAGCTCCACGCCGTCCACGCGTCCGAGCACGATCTGCTGGGAGGCCAGCGCGACCTCGTCCCATTTGCCGCTCGCCGCGCGCTCGCTGAGGCGCTCGTCGTTCTCCTCGAGATAGGCGCTGATCTTCAGATACCACTGCGGGAGCTCGATCAGGCGCACGGGGCCGTGGCAGCGCCAGCACGTCCCGCCCGGCTCGACCTGGATCGAGGCGAGGGTCGTTTCACAGTTGTCGCACCAGTCGACGTTGCCCGTTCCGCGGTAGATCAGCCCGGCCTCGAGCAGCGTCAGGAACAGCCACTGCGACCAGCGATACATCACCGGGTCGGAGCTCAGGAACGAGCGCTCCCAGTCGAAGGAGAAGCCGAGCCGCTGCAGCTGGCCGGTCATGTGCTCGGCGCAGCGGTTCACCCACTCGGTCGGCGACACCCCGCCGGCGATCGCGCCGAGCTCGGCGGGCAGTCCGAACGCGTCGAACCCGAACGCGAACAGGAGGTCCTCGCCGCGGGCGCGGCGGAAGCGCGTGTAGGCGTCGCCGATCGAGTAGCTGCGCACGTGGCCCATGTGCACGTTGCCCGAGGTGAACGGGGCTGAGGGCTTCACATACAGGTGTCCCCGCTCGGGATCGAGCGGGGGCGTGCGGAACGCGTCGCGCTCCCGCCAGGCCGCCTGCCGGGCGGCCTCGATCACGTGCGGCTCATAGCGTCTGTTGAGCGCCTCATCCATATCGTTCGAGCATAGCCAAGGCCCCTCCCGGGGGAGCGACCGTTGCTATGCTGAAAGCACTTGGCCGGCTCCGCCGAAAACGCTTCGATGGCGCATAGCCGAACCCTTAAAGGCCCCGCCGAGTGCGGGGTCTTCTCGTCCGCGGCGACTGCGAGGATGCAACGATGGAAATCGAGATAGGACGCGGCAAGAAGGCCCGCCGGGCGTACGGCTTCGACGACATCGCGATCGTACCCTCGCGGCGCACGCGCGACCCCGACGACATCGACATCTCATGGAAGCTCGGGCCGTACCAGTTCGAGCTTCCGATGCTCGCCTCGGCCATGGATGGGGTGGTCTCGCCAGAGAGCGCCGGCATCATCGGCCGTCTCGGCGGCCTCGCGGTGCTCAACCTCGAGGGCATCTTCACGCGCTACGAGGATGCCGAGGCCGAGCTCGAGCGGATCGCCGCGCTGTCCAAGGAGGAAGCCACCCGCGAGATGCAGGAGATCTACCGCGAGCCAGTCAAGCCCGAGCTGATCGCGCGAAGGATCCGCGAAATCAAGGACCAGAAGGTGGTGGTGGCGGCTTCGCTCACCCCACAGCGCGTGCTCCGCTACCACGAGATCGCGCTCGAGGCCGGTTTGGACGTGCTCGTGATCCAGGGCACGGTCGTCTCCGGCGAGCACGTCTCCACCGTCTCAGAGCCGCTCAACCTGAAGGAGTTCATCCCCACGCTCGACGTCCCCGTGGTGGTGGGGGGGTGCGCCTCCTACCACACCGGGCTGCACCTGATGCGCACCGGCGCGGCTGGCGTGCTCGTGGGCGTCGGTCCGGGCGCCGCGTGCACCACCCGCGGCGTGCTCGGGATCGGCGTGCCGCAGGCGACCGCGATCGCCGACGTTGCCCACGCGCGCTCCACCCACATGCTCGAGACAGGCGAGTACTGCCAGGTGATCGCCGACGGTGGCATGCGCAACGGCGGCGACGTGGCCAAGGCGATCGCACTGGGCGCCGACGCGGTGATGATCGGCTCGCCGCTCGCGCGCGCCTACGAGGCTCCCGGCCGGGGCTTTCACTGGGGCATGGCCACCTTCCACCCGACGCTTCCCCGCGGCGCGCGTGTCGCCACCACGCAGAACGGGACGCTCGAGGAGATCCTCGTGGGTCCGGCGCGCGAGAACGACGGCACGTTCAACCTGTTCGGCGGCCTTCGGACCTCGATGGCCACCTGCGGGCACAAGGATCTCGCAGAGTTCAACCGCGCAGAGGTGGTCGTGGCCCCGTCGCTCCAGACCGAGGGCAAGTCGTTGCAGCGCGACCAGGGCGTCGGCATGGGTGCGACCAACGGGAAGGTAGCCGCCCTCGTCGATGAGTGAGCGGGCGCAGGGAACCCCGGCTACGCTCGGCGGTGTACTCGATCCCTCGCGTCCGGAGTCCGCGTCGCCCGCCGCCTCGCCTACGGCCGTCCGCGAGGCGCCTGACCCCGGGCCCGCTCCCTCCCAGCCGGCCGCCCTGGGGGTACCGGTGGAGGAGATCGTCGTGCTCGACTACGGCGGGCAGTACTCGCAGCTGATCGCCCGACGCGTGCGCGACTGCGGGGTATTCAGCGAGCTGCTTCCGCACCACGTCCCGCTCGAGGAGATCGCGCGGCGCAAGCCGCGCGGGATCATCCTCTCGGGCGGCCCGGCGTCGGTGTACGCCGACGGCGCCCCGCCGCTCGAGCGTGGGCTGCTCGAGCTTGGCGTGCCGGTGATGGGCATCTGCTACGGGATGCAGCTGCTCGTGCACGACCTCGGCGGCCGGGTCGAGCAGGCGGAGGTCGGCGAGTTCGGCCGCTCGGAGCTGCACGTGGCCGAGCCGGGCGTGCTGCTGGCCGGGATGCCGCGGGAGCAGACGTGCTGGATGTCCCACCGCGACACCGTGTACGAGGCCCCGCCCGGGTTCACCGCGCTCGCCTCCTCGAGCGGCTCGCCGGTGGCCGCGGTGGAGGACGCCGCACGGGGCATCTACGGGATCCAGTTCCACCCGGAGGTGGTCCATACCCCCTACGGCGAACAGATCCTCACGCGCTTCCTCACCGACATCTGCGGCTGCGAGCCCACCTGGTCGGCGGCCTCGATCGTCGAGGAACAGGTGCGGCGGATTCGCGAGCAGGTGGGGGAGGGGAGCGTGATCTGCGGGCTCTCCGGTGGGGTCGACTCCTCGGTGGCCGCGCTGCTCGTCCACCGCGCGGTCGGCGAGCAGCTCACCTGCGTGTTCGTCGACCACGGCCTGATGCGCAAGGACGAGGGCGAGCAGGTGGTCGCCACGTTCCGCGACACCTTCCGCGTCCCGCTCGTCGCGGTCGATGCCGAGGAGCGATTCCTGGCACGCCTCGTGGGCGTGACCGAGCCCGAGGCCAAGCGCAAGGCGATCGGCGCCGAGTTCATCAGGGTCTTCGAGGAGGAGGCCGCCAAGCTGGCCGATCCTGCCCACCCCGCCGAAGAGGCCCACTTCCTCGTCCAGGGCACGCTGTACTCCGACGTGATCGAGTCCGGCGGCGGCACGGGGGCGGCCACGATCAAGTCCCACCACAACGTGGGAGGACTGCCCGAGGACCTGCGCTTCGAGCTCGTCGAGCCGCTGCGGGCGCTGTTCAAGGACGAGGTGCGCGCGGTGGGGGCCGAGCTCGGACTGCCCGAGCGCCTGGTCTGGCGCCAGCCGTTCCCCGGCCCCGGCCTCGCGATCAGGGTCGTGGGCGGGGAAGCCACCAAGGAGCGCCTGGACGTGTTGCGCGAGGCGGACTACATCCTGCAGGAGGAGATCCGCAACGCCGGGCTCTACCGCGAGCTGTGGCAGTCCTTCTGCGTGCTCCCCGACGTGCGAACGGTGGGCGTCCAGGGCGACGAGCGCACCTACGGCTACGTCGTGGTCGTGCGCGCGGTCACGAGCGACGACGCGATGACCGCCGACTGGGCGCGGCTTCCGTATGACCTGCTCGAGACGATCGCCTCGCGCATGATCAACGAGCTGCGCGAGGTCAACCGCGTGGTCCTCGACATCACCTCCAAGCCGCCCGGCACGATCGAGTGGGAGTAGCCCGCGGACGCCGCGTCCACACTCGCGGCGTCTGAGCACACCTCGCCGCGACTGGGCCCCGCATCGCCTATGATGTGCGCTTCGCCGCGCGCTCCCGCGTGGCCTTTTTCACGCCATGGCTCCCTCGACAAAGACCTACGTAGCGAAGCCGACCGAGCGCGAGCGCAACTGGCTGCTCGTGGACGCCAACGGAAAGACACTCGGCCGCCTCGCGACCCAGATCGCCGACGTGCTCCGCGGCAAGCGCAAGCCCGAGTACACCCCTCACATCGACACGGGTGACTTCGTGATCGTGGTCAATGCCGAGAAGATCCACGTCAGCGGCAACAAGCGCCAGGACAAGCGCTACTACCGCCACTCCGGCTACCCCGGGGGCCTGCGCTCGCGGACCTTCGAGGAGATGATGAGCCGGCGCCCCGAGGAGATCATCCGGCTGGCGGTCAAGGGCATGATGCCGCGCAACCGGCTTGCCCGCAAGCAGATAACGAAGCTCAAGATCTATGCCGGGCCCGAGCATCCGCACGTCGCCCAGAAACCGCAAACTTTGGAGATCGAGGCGTGATGGCCGACGAGGAGCAGCGCGAGAGCGCCGAGGAGCAAGGCGGCGAGACGCCCGCCGCCGAGGCCGAGACGCCCGAGGCCGGGACCCCTGAGGCTGGAGCGCCCGAGGCGCCCGCCGCCGAGCAGGGAGCCGTAGCGGAGACGCCCGCGCACGCGGTCCCCACCGAGCAGGCGAGCGAGATCGCTGGCTCGGTCGAGGACGCCGCGCTCGAGGCCTTCCAGGAGGCCGAGGAGTCCCCGGGCGGCGCCGTCGCCCCCGAGCCGCCCGTCGCCGAACCCGCGGGCGAGGGTCACGCCGTCCCCACCGAGGACGCGATGGAGATCGCCGCCGCGGCCGAGGACGCCCCGCTCGAGGCGCTCCAGGAGGCTGCCGATCAGGCCGCGCAGCCCGCCGCACAGGCGGCTCCGAGCGAGGAGGAGGAGGAGACGCCCGCCCCGCGCGAGAAGCCCGCGGTACCCGGAGCCCACCTGGAAGTGGACATCGTTCCCGAGGGCGTCGACCCACTCGGCCGTGCGGAGACCTACGAGGACCCCTACGCGATCGAGGACGACGTCGAGGGCGCCCCCACGGGTGAGGAGCAGGAGGGCGAGGAGGCGCTCGTGGAGCCCATCGCCACGGCGGCCATCGATCTCGCCTCCGGCGCGCGCTACCGCGCCACCGGCAAGCGCAAGACGGCGATCGCCCGCGTGACCCTGCGGCCGGGGACGGGCACCTATCTCGTCAACGGACGTTCGCTCGAGCAGCACTTCCCGCGCATCACGCTGCAGCGCAACATCCGTCAGCCGCTCGAGACGGTTGGCTACGAGGACCGCATGGACGTGGTTGCGCGGCTTCACGGCGGCGGCATCTCCGCCCAGGCGGGCGCGCTGCGCCACGGCGTCTCGAGGGCCCTGCTCGAGGCCGATCCGAATCTCCGCGGGGAGCTCAAGCGCCGGGGCTTCCTCACGCGTGACTCGCGCGCCAAGGAGCGCAAGAAGGCGGGTCTGAAGAAGGCGCGCAAGCGTCCGCAGTTCTCCAAGCGCTAGGCTCGCGCCGTCCGGGGGAGGAGCATGGCCCGCAAGCTGTTCGGGACCGACGGCGTTCGCGGTGTCGCGGGTGAGTTCCTCACCGCCGAGCTGGCGCTCGCGCTCGGCCGGGCCGCCACGCGCCAGACCGCAGCGAGCCGCCCGCAGGTGCTGATCGTGCGCGACACGCGCGAGTCGGGTGAGATGCTGCAGGCCGCCGTCGCGGCGGGTGTCAGCTCCGTCGGCGGGGATGCGCTGCTCGGGGGAGTGCTGCCGACCCCCGCCGCCCCCCTGCTGATCGGTCGCTATGGGTTCGATCTAGCGGCCGTTCTGTCCGCCTCCCACAACCCCTTCCAGGACAACGGCATCAAGTTCTTCGCGGGCGACGGCTACAAGCTCTCGGACGCCGCCGAGGCGGCCATCGAGCAGGAGCTCGAGGGGCTCCAGACCCCAATGGGCCTCGGCGCGGGCGGTGGCGCTGGCCCCGAAGACGCCCCCACCGCGCGCGGCGCAGAGCCCGACACCGGCGCCCGTGCGCCCGCCATCGGGCGCATCCGCGACCTGCGAGGAGCGCCCGAGGACTACCTGCGCGAGCTGCACGTGCGCTTTGCCGAGCTCGACCTGCGTGGCCTCGATGTGCTGCTCGACTGTGCCAACGGCGCCACCTACCACGTCGCCCCGGAGATCTTCAGGCGGCTCGGCGCCGACGTGTCGGTGATCGCCGACCAGCCCGACGGGCGCAACATCAACGCCGGCTGCGGCTCCACCCACGTGGAGCGGCTCGCCGAGCGGGTGCTCGCGGGCGGCCACGCGGTGGGCTTCGCCTTCGACGGCGACGGCGACCGCGTGCTCGCCGTCGATCGTGCGGGCGAGATCGTCGACGGCGACGAGCTGATGGCGCTCGCCACGCTTCACCTGCGCGCGAGCGGCCGGCTCAGCGGCAACGGCGTGGCGGTCACGGTGATGACCAACTACGGCTTCCATGCGGCGATGGAGCAAGCGGGGATCGTGGTGGGGACGACCAACGTGGGCGACCGCTACGTGCTCGAGGAGCTGCGCGCGCGCGGCTGGACGCTCGGCGGCGAGCAGTCCGGTCACATCATCGAGATGGGCTTCAACCGCACCGGCGACGGGCTCGCGAGCGCGCTGCTCACGCTCGAGGCGCTCGCCGGACGGGACCTGAGCGAGCGGGATGCGATGAGCAAGCTCCCCCAGCGCCTGGTGAACGTGCGCGTGCGCGACCGCGACGCGCTCGGGCATGCTGGGGAGGTCGAAGCGGCGGTTCGTCGCGCCGAGGCCGAGCTGTCCGGCCGCGGCCGCGTACTCGTGCGTCCGAGCGGGACCGAGCCCCTCGTGCGGGTGATGGTCGAGGCGCCCACCGCGGAGGAGGCCGAGGAGGTGTGCGGACGCCTGGTCGCACTCGTTGAGCGCGAGCTGGCCTGAGCGGCCCGCGCCGCCGCGCTCGCCGCACCGGGCAGCGGCCGAGCTACGGATCGCGTGCTCGCGCGCGCCCGCCGGGGCGCACGGGCGCTGGTATCTTCGATCGGATGTGCGGCATCGTTGGCTACGTCGGTGGGGGGCCCGTCCAAGAGCTGCTGCTCGCGGGTCTCGGCAAGCTCGAGTACCGCGGCTATGACTCGGCCGGGATCTCGCTGATGGGCGACGAGCGGATCGAGTCGGTGCGCGCGGTGGGCAACCTCAGCGCGCTCCGCGCCAAGCTCGACCGGCGCGCGCAGAGTGCTCCCGAGGCGGGCGGCGTGGCCGTCGCGCAGCGCACCGCGCGCGCGGGCATCGGCCACACGCGTTGGGCCACGCACGGGCGGGTGAGCGAGGAGAACGCCCACCCCCACTATGACGGCGGTGAGCGCGTGCACGTGGTGGTCAACGGGATCGTCGAGAACTACATGTCGATCAAGCAGCGGCTGATCGGGCAGGGCGTGAGGTTCACCTCAGAGACCGATGCCGAGGTGATCGCCCACCTGATCGCTGAGCTGTACGCGGGCGATCTGGCGGAGGCGGTGCGGGGTGCCTACGCCCAGCTCGAGGGCCACTACGCATTCGTGGCGATGAGCCTCGACGAGCCCGAGCTGCTGGTGGGGGCGCGCAAGGAGTGCCCGCTGATCGTCGGGCGCGGCGAGGGCGAGCAGTTCGTCGCCTCGGCCGTACCGGCGTTCCTGGCGCAGACCAGGCGCGTGCTGCACGTGGAGAACGGCGAGATCGTGGTGCTGCGGCCCGAGGGTGTGACGATCACCACCGCCCGCGGGGAGCCCGTGGAGCGCGCGGAGGTCACAGTCGACTGGGACGAGGAGACCGCCGAGAAGGGCGGCTACGAGACGTTCATGCTCAAGGAGATCCACGAACAGGCGGACGCGGTCGCCGAAACGATCGCCGATCGCAGCGCGCGCGGCAGCGGCGTCGACCTCGACGACGAGGGCGCGCTCCCGGACGCCGTGCTCGCGAACGCCCGCAGGATCGTGATCGTGGCCTGTGGCACCGCCTACCACGCCGGCCTGATCGGCCGCTACGCGATCGAGGAGTGGGCGCGGCTGCCCGTGGAGATCGACATCGCCTCCGAGTACCGCTACCGCAATCCCGTGGTTGGGCCGGGCGACCTCGTGATCGGGGTGTCGCAGTCGGGCGAGACGGCCGACACGCTCGCGGCGATGCGCCTCGCGCGCGAGCGGGGGGCGACCGTGCTCGCGATCACCAACACGATGGGCTCGCAGGCCACCCGCGAGGCCGACGGCGTGCTCTACACGCGCGCGGGTCTCGAGATCGGCGTGGCCGCCACGAAGACGTTCGTCACCCAGGTCGCGGTGCTGTACCTGCTCGCGCTGCGCCTGGCCGAGCTGCGCGGCACGCTCGAGCCCGAGCGGATCGCCGAGCTGGTGGCCGAGCTCAAGCATCTGCCTCACAGCATCGCCGCGGTGATCGAGCAGAGCGGCGCACGAGTGGAGGAGATCGCCGAGACCTGCTGGCAGGCGAGCTTCTTCCTGTACATCGGCCGCCACATCGGCCTGCCGGTGGCGCTCGAGGGGGCGCTCAAGCTGAAGGAGATCTCCTACATCTCCACCGACGCCTACGCCGCGGGCGAGATGAAGCACGGCCCGATCGCGCTGCTCGACGAGGCGACCCCGGTGGTGTGCGTCGCGACCCGCTCGCCCGTCCTCGAGAAGCTCGTGTCCAACATCCAGGAGGCCCGCGCGCGCGGCGCCCGCGTGATCGCGGTGGCGACCGAGGGCCAGCACGTGGTCGAGCCGCACGCGGAGGCGACCCTGCTCGTGCCCGCCACCGACTGGATGCTGCAGCCGATCCTCGCGGTCGTGCCGCTGCAGCTGCTCGCCTATGCGATCGCCCGCAGACGCGGCCTGAACGTCGATCAGCCGCGCAACCTCGCAAAGACCGTCACGGTCGAGTAGCACCGTCGCGTGGAGCCCCTGCCCGACTGGCTCACGCCCCTGCCCGACGCCGAGGCGATGCGAGCGGTCGACCGCTGGGCGATCGAGGAGCGGGGCATCGACGGACTCGAGCTGATGGAGCGGGCCGGCGGCGGCGTGGCGCAGGCCGTGGAACGTCTCGCCCCCGACGGGCCGGTGACGGTGCTGTGCGGCAAGGGCAACAACGGCGGCGACGGGCTCGTGGTCGCGCGGCTGCTGCGCTACGCCGGCCGTCCGGTGACCGTCGTGTGCGTTGCTCCCCCAGCCGAGCTTCGCGGCGACGCGCGCACGAACCTCGAGCGGCTGCCCGGAGAGCCGCCCGTGCGCCTCGACGGGGGCCCGTGGAGCGGAGACCCCGGGGAGCCGGCGGCCGGGCCCGCCGTGCTCGCGGCCGGCCCCAACGCGGTGTTGGTGGACGCGTTGCTCGGCACGGGCTTTCAGGGCGCTCCGCATGGTGAGGTCGCCGTGGCGATCACGGCGATCAATTGCGCGGGTGCGCGCGTGGTGGCGGTGGACGTGCCCAGCGGCGTCGATGCTTCCACCGGCGTAGTCGCGGGCGAAGCTGTCCGGGCCGCGCTCACCGTCACCTTCCACGCCGCCAAGCCCGGGCTCTGGATCGCCCCGGGCAAGACCCACGCCGGGGTCGTGGAGACGCTCGACATCGGCATCCCCCGGGGCGCCCCGCTGGCGGCGTCGGTCGGGCTGATCGGCGCCGGCGTGCTCTCGGTGCTGCCCCGCCGGGGGGCCTCCTCGACGAAGTTCAGCTCCGGGCAGGTGCTGGTCGTGGGTGGCTCGCGCGGGCTGTCCGGCGCCCCGGCGCTCGCCGCGCGCGCGAGCATGCGCGCGGGCGCGGGATACGTGACCGTGTGTGTGCCCGCGTCGTTGCAGCCGGTGCTCGCGGCCGGCGGCACGCCCGAGATGATGACCCGCGGGCTGTCCGAGGACGAGCACGGCAGCCTCACCCCCGCCGCCGCCGAGACGGTGCTCGCCACGAGTGCGCGCGGAGGCGCGCTCGCGCTCGGCCCGGGGCTCGGGCGCGCCGAGGGGGCGTTCGCCCTGGCCCGCGCCATCGCCCGCGAGGCGAACGTCCCGCTCGTGCTCGACGCCGACGGGCTCAACGCACACGCAGACGCGCTCGAGGAGCTCGCCGCGCGAGGCGCCCCCACGGTGCTCACGCCCCACGCGGGGGAGCTCGCACGCCTGCTCGGCTGCGACAGCGCCGAGATCGAGCGCGAGCGCCTGCGACGCGTCCGCGAGGCGGCCGACTCGGCGCAGGCGGTGGTGGTGCTCAAGGGAGACGACACGCTCATCGCCGAGCCTGGCGGTCGCGTCGCGGTTAACGGGGCGGGGACCTCCGCCCTTGCCACCGCGGGAACCGGCGACGTGCTTACCGGGGTGATCGCCGCGCTGCTCGCGCAGGGCCTCGATCCGTTCACTGGGGCCGCCGCGGGCGTGTGGTTGCACGCCCGTGCCGGCCGTGAGGCCGCGCGGCGGCTCGGGGTGGTCGAGGGCGTGATCGCCTCCGATGTGATCGACGCGCTCCCCGCCGCTCGCGCGGGCGCCGCTCCCCGCGCGATGATGGACACGATGAGCGAGCGAGGGAAGGATCGGCATGCGTAGGGCACAGGCACGCGTGAACGTCCCGGCGATCGAGCGCAACTGCGCGCGCCTATGCTCGGAGCTGCGCGCGGGCGCGGCGCTGTGCGCGGTGGTGAAGGCCGACGGCTACGGCCACGGGGCGGTGACGAGCGCCCGTGCGGCGCTCGCGGGGGGTGCGAGCTGGCTCGCGGTCGCCGACGCGCGCGAGGCGCACGAGCTGCGCGATGCCGGGATCGGAGATGTCCGCCTGCTCGTGATGGGCGCGCTCACCCCCACGGAGCTCGAGGAGGCGCTCGCCGCTGACGGCGAGGTGGTCGTCTGGAGCGAGCGTCAGCTGGCGCAGGTGGTGAGCGCCGGCGGCGGGCGGGTGCACGTCAAGCTCGACTCGGGGATGGGCCGGCTGGGCACACGCGACGTGCTCGAGGCCACGCGCGTGGCCGCAGCCGCTCGCGAGACCGACGGCGTCGAGCTCGTCGGGGTGATGACGCACTTCGCCACAGCCGATGACCTCAAGGACGACGGCTTCTTCGCCCGTCAGCTGCACGTGTTCACCGAGTGGGTGGACGCGCATCGCGCCGAGCAGCCCGACCTGCTCGTGCACGCCGCCAACAGCGCCGCCATGCTGCGCGACGCCGCTTCGCATTTCGACATGGTGCGCTGCGGCGTGGCGATCTACGGGTTGGATCCGTTCGGGCGCGATCCCGCCGCGCGCGGACTCGAGCCGGCGCTCGAGTTGAGCTCCTACGTGGCCGAGGTGAAGCTCTGTCCCGCGGGCGAGAGCGCGGGCTACGGGCGCCGGTTCGTGGCCGAGCACGACACCTACGTGGGTGTGCTGCCGATCGGGTACGGCGACGGCTGGCGCCGCGGGCTCTCCAACAACGCCGACGTGCTCGTCGGCGGCAGGCGCCACCCGCTGGTGGGCACCGTGAGCATGGACAGCGTCACGGTCGACCTCGGCACCGAGGAGTCCGCGCAGGACCTGCGCGGGGAGCGCGCGATCCTGATCGGCTTCCAGGGCAGCGAGCGGATCACCGCCGAGGAGGTCGCTCGGCGACTGGAGACGATCAACTACGAGGTCACTTGCGGGCTCACCCAGCGCGTGCCCCGGGTCTACCATCGCGACGGCGCTCCCCTCGAGTTCCGGCCCTCAGCGAGCTCGGACGGCGCGCGCGCTCAGGACCAGCAGGGGGCCGAGCAGGCGACATGAGCGCCGGCCTGCAGGTCGCGCGCACGGCGCTCCCCGACAGGCGCGCCTGGCTGGTCGGAGGCGCGGTGCGCGACCGCCTGCTCGGCCGCGACACGATCGATCTCGACGTGGTGGTCGAGGGTGACCCCGCGGCCGCGGCTCGCGCGGTCGCGGCGAGCGCCGGAAGGGCCGTGTGCTTCGCCCTTTCCGAGCAGTTCGGCTCGTGGCGGGTGCTCGCCCGCGACGGCTCCTGGCAGCTCGACATCGAGCCTCTGCGCGGCGCCGCGATCGAGCAGGATCTCGCGCTGCGTGACTTCACCGTCAACGCGATCGCCGAACCGCTCGCCGGCGGCGCGCCGATCGACCCGCTCGGAGGGGTTGGAGATCTCGAGCATCGCCGTCTGCGGATGGCTGGGCCAGGAGCCTTCGCGGCCGACCCGTTGCGGGTGCTGCGGCTCGTGCGCCTCGCGGTCGAGCTCGAGCTCGAAGCCGATCTGGAGACGATCCGCGCCGCACGCGCGCACGCGCGCGGGCTGGCTGGGGTGTCGCCCGAGCGCGTCTTCATCGAGCTGCGCCGGATCCTCGCGGCTGCGCGCGCGCGCTCGGGGCTCGAAATGATGGGCGAGCTCGGCGCGAGCGCGATCGTGCTGCCCGAGCTCGAGGCGCTGCGGGGCGTCGAGCAGAACCGCTTTCACCACCGTGACGTGTACGGGCACACGCTCGAGGTGCTCGACCGCACCGTCGAGCTCACGAGCTGGACCTCCGCCGACCCGGACCTCGCACGCACGCTCGCCCCCGAGCGCGCGCGGGTCGCGGCGCTGCTCGCCGAGCCGCTCGCCGACGGCCTCAGCCGCGGCGAGGCGCTGCGCTGGGGGGCGTTGCTGCACGACGTCGCCAAGCCGCACACTCGCGGACAGCACGGGCGCGGCGGGGGAGTCTCGTTCATCGGCCACGACGTCCGCGGCGCCGAGCTCGCGCGCGCGGTGCTCGACCGGCTGCGCGCCAGCGAGCGCCTGCGCGCCCACGTGGCCGCGCTCGTGCGCCACCACCTGCGGCTCGGCTTCCTCGTGCACGAGCCCCAGCCGCTGTCGCGGCACGCGGTGTTCGCCTATCTGCGCGCGAGCGCGCCGGTCGAGGTCGATGTGACGCTGCTCTCGATCGCCGATCGCCTCGCCACCCGCGGCGATCGCGCGGAGGAGTCGATCGCCGAGCACCTGCGGCTGGCGCAGGCGATGCTCGCCGACGCGCTCCGCTGGCGCGAGCAGGGCCCGCCCGATCCGCTTCTGCGCGGCGACGAGCTCGCCAGCGAGCTTGACATCGCCAGCGGTCCGCGCATAGGCGCGCTGCTCGAGCGCCTCGCCGAGGCGCAGTACGCGGGCGAGGTTCGCACGCGCGAGCAGGCCCTCGCGCATGCGCGCGGACTGCTCGGAACCATCTAGGCTTCCCCGATGGCCGAGACCGACTGCATCTTCTGCAAGATCCTCGCGGGCGAGCTGCCCGCCAGCGTCGTCGACGAAGACGAGCGCACAATCGCCTTCATGGACATCGCCCCAGCTACCCGCGGCCACGCGCTCGTGATCCCCCGCGTCCACGCCGCCGACCTCCTGAGCGTCGGCCGCGAGGACCTCGCCGCCGTGAACCTCGCCGCGCAGCGTCTGGCCGCGGGGATGAAGGAGCGCCTCGGCGCCGACGGCGTGAACCTGCTCAACGCGTGCGGCCGCGCCGCGTGGCAGACCGTGTTCCACTTCCACGTGCACGTGATCCCTCGCTACGAGGGCGACCCGCTGCGCCTCCCGTGGGTGCCCGCGCCGGGCGAGCCGGCCGAGATCGCCGCCGCCGCGCAGGAACTCTCACGGGGATAGCGAACTCTTGAAACCGCTACCTCAGGCGCGCGAGCGTGTTCAATGGCATACATGAGACGGACATACCCAGCCCTGCTCGCGATCCTCGCGCTCGCGCTCGCGCTACCCGCCGCCGCCCCAGCCACGCTCGCCGAAGTGGGCCTGCTCGCGCCCACGACCCCCGCGACCGTTCCCAGCTGCCCCGCCACCCCGTGTCTGGCGGTCAGCCGCACGACCGGCTTCCAGGTCAAGGTTGGGAGCGCCCGCAATCCTCTCAGCGCGCCGCGCAGCGGAACGGTGGTCGCCTGGACGATCCTGCTCGGCAAGCCCAACGCCACCCAGATCAAGTTCTTCAACACCAACGAGGGTGGACCAGCCGAAGCTGGGATCGCGGTCCTGCGCGCGGCGCGCAAGCCAGCCCTCACCTACAAGCTGATCGCCCAGAGCCCGACCGTGAAACTCGAACCGTACTTCGGCAAGTCGGCCCAGTTCGCGCTCGAAACAACGATCCCGGTCAAGAAAGGCGACCTGATCGCGCTCACCGTCCCCACGTGGGCGCCCGCCCTGGCGCTCGGCTTCGGCAACGACACGTCCTGGCGCGCGAGCCGCCAGAAGAGCCAGTGCACGACCACCAGCGCCCAGACCAGCCAGACGCAGGTGGGCACTGGCGTGCAGTACTTCTGCCTCTACCAGACCGCGCGGCTGACCTACAGCGCCACGCTCGTCTCGACCCCTTAGGGCGCCCGCCTAGCTAGGGGGCGCTCGCTCCGCCCGTCGGGCTCGAGCCGCCGGTTTCTTTCGGCGCTTCTTTGGCGGCTTCTTTTTCTTTTTCGCCCGCCGAGGGGGTCCCGCCACCGGTGCCCGCACCTGGGGTCGCTTCGCTCGGCGTGCCCGTGCCGGCTTCGCTTTTCGGGGTTTCCCCGCCGGTCGTGCCGGTGGTCCCTTCTGGGGTGGTGCCGGTCGTTTTGGTGGTCGAGGTGGTGCTCGTCGAGGTCGTCTGAACCGCCGCCTTTTCAGCGGCCGTGTTCGTCGGGGGAGTGATTTCGGGCGTGGACTTGGGCACGGCGTCGGAAACGCTGCTACCCCCGCACGCCGCGAGCACGGACGCACTCAGCACGGCCGCGCAGCCGGCCAGTGCCCGGCGCACCCGCGGCGAGCCGTCGCCGGGGTGGGGCATGGAGCCGGGAGCGGGTTGGTGCCGGCGGAAGTCGATCACGCGCTCGCTGCCTCGCGCCTGGGGCCGTCTCAGCCGGTTCTCGCGGGAGATCCCAGCGGACCCATCCGTCGCCCGCACGTCGGGCAGTCGTTGAGGTCCTTCTGGGCGAGCTGGTCACACCAGGGGCAGAACCGTAGGTTCTCCACCGCCCACGGCAGCCGCGAGGCCGATGGGGCGAGGGGCAGAACCTTGCCCACCACCTCGAGCGTCGAGCCGGACTCGCGGTCGCGGTAGACCTCGCCGGGCTCGGCCTCGATCACGTGCTCGCGTCCCGTGGAGGCGTCCCGCAGGCGGTAGCGCTGGTTGCTGCTCACTGCCCGCACTCTACCTGAGCGGGTGGTCGGCCGATCCAGTCCGGCAAGCGGCGCAGGCCGGGCTCGCGCGCGCGGCGGGCGCCCTGCGCGGGGCGCGCGCACGGCGCTGGATAGGCTCCGCCCCGGTGCGCGTCCTGATCTTCCACGGCTACCTGCTGGGCGGGACCGGATCGAACGTCTACAACGCGCGCCTGGCCGAGGCGCTCGCGCGGCTCGGCCACGAGGTCCATCTGCTCTGCCAGGAGCGCCATCCGGATGAGCACCTCTTCGTCGACGCCGCCGCCGACTGGGATGAGGGAGCGCTGCGCGTGATCCCGCTGCAGCACGCGGAGCGTGACCCCGCTCGCTCGGGGGAGCGGCGCGCCGGCGCCGGCCCGGCCGAGCGCGGCAGCTGTACCGTCTATCGCCCCGACATCGGAGGCCTGCTCCCGGTTTACGTGGCCGATCGCTACGAGGGGATCGAGGCGCGCACCTTCGCGCAGTGCACCGACGCCGAGATCGTCCGCTACATCGAGGCGAACGTGGCAGCGGTGCGCGAGGTGCTCGCGCTTGCGCGTCCGCAGGTCGCGCTTGCCAATCACCTCGTGATGGGCCCCGTGATCCTCGCCCGCGCGCTCGCCGGAGCGGTGCCCTACGCGGTCAAGATCCATGGCAGCGCGCTCGAGTACACCGTCAAGCCCGAACCCGATCGATTCCTCGGGTTCGCTCGCGAGGGCCTCGAGGGCGCCCGCGCGGTGCTCGTGGGCTCCAGCCACACGGCGTTCAGCCTGTGGCGGGCCCTCGGCGAAGAGCCGGCCAGCCAGGATGACGAGCTGGTTGGCCGCACGCGGCTCGGGCCACCGGGGGTGGATGTCGAGCGTTTCGCTCCCCGCGATCCGGGCGCGGCCGCGGCGGGTGTGCGCGCGCTCGCGGCGCATCTGGCGGAGTCC
>FSYY01000324.1_pt1 | contig 21260 bp, 23 predicted proteins | sample 1638681 | NCBI WGS metagenome assembly FSYY01 (sample SAMEA3914813, study PRJEB12502) | metagenome | biome: forest; material: soil | place: Canada | collected 2011-07-07 | depth 0.3 m | reverse complement strand
TGCGATTCGGTCTCGACCCAGATGAGCGCCCGAACCCGGGCGAGATCGGCGCGCGGGTACTCGATCTCCTCGATGACCACCTCGACCGCGTGGGGCACCTCCTGGAAGGTGCGCTTGATCGCCGCCTCGCGCACCAGCTCGGCGAGCAGCTGCTCGCGGGACTGGTCAGAGACCGAGCCCCGGGCATACATGAACGGACCCGCGGGCATCTGCGAGCGCAGGTGCGCCAGCAGCTCGCCGACCCCTTGGCCTCGGCGCGCGGAGATCGGAAAGATCGCCTCGCCGACCTCGAGCTCGGAAGCCTGCTGGAGAGCGGCCATCAACGCGGCCGTCGAGAGGCGGTCGATCTTGTTGACTGCCACCGTGACTGGAGTGGCCGTGGCCGCGAGCGTGGCGGCGATGTAGCGATCGCCCGGCCCCACCCCCTGCTCTCCGTTGAGCAGCAGCAGCGCTACGTCACTGCCCTCGAGCTCCTGAGTGACGCGCCGTGCCATCCGCTCGGTGAGCGCGTCGCGCGGGCGCTGCACGCCCGGGAGATCGACGAGCACGAGCTCACAGTCGCCGCTTTGGCTGACGCCTCGGATCGCCCGTCTGGTCGTCTGTGGCCGGTCGGAGACGATCGCGACCTTCTCCCCCACGACGGCGTTGATGAGCGTCGACTTGCCGGCATTTGGACGCCCCGCGAGTGCCACGAAGCCGCTGCGGGTCATCGCTGCGCTCGCGCGAGCAGCTCGACCTGCAGCGCGAGCATCTCACCATGGTCAGTCTCGTGATCCATCCCGAGCAGATGCAGCACGCCGTGGACGATCGCCTCGCTCAGGTCGGCCGTGTGCTGGGGGCAGATCACGATGTCCCCCAGCTCCCGCGGCGGCTGGGCGGCGGCACCCGGCGAGCGGTTTCCGGCGCCGGCTGCGGCGAGCGGCAGCGCTTCCACGCCATCGACCGGGAAGGAGAGCACGTCGGTGGGCTCGTGCCGGTCGCGATAGCGGCCGTTGAGCTCGGTGATCCGCTGGGCGTCGACGAACTCGATCGCCAGATGTCCCTCTGCGATCGCGAGGCGATCGCAGACCAGCGAGCACAGACGCCCTATCTCCGCGACCGGCGGCGCGCCCGGAGCGTTCCGCGCGCCGAAGACCTCCAGCTCGATCATTGAGGCTCAGGCGCTTCGGATCGCCGCGCGAGACGCGGCGGCGGCGCTCGGCGCCACGGGTACGGGCGCCGCCGCCGGCGCCGGCGCGGGAGCTGTGGAGTGGCTTTGGGCCGGGCGCTGTGAGTGCACGTCGTAGGCCTCAACGATCCGCTGGACGAGCTTGTGGCGCACCACGTCCTCGCCGCCGAAGCGAACGAACTCGATCCCCTCGACCTGCTCGAGCACCTCGGCCACGGCGATCAGCCCGGACTGCTGCTCGCGAGGCAGATCCACCTGCGTTATGTCCCCGGTGACCACCATCCGCGAGCCGAAGCCCAGCCGCGTAAGGAACATCTTCATCTGCTCGGGGGTGGTGTTCTGCGCCTCGTCGAGGATCACGAACGAATCGTTGAGCGTGCGCCCGCGCATGAACGCGAGTGGCGCGATCTCGATCACGCCCTGATCGATGTGCTGGGAGACCTTCTCGGGATCGAGCATGTCGTGGAGCGCATCGAACAGCGGGCGCAGATACGGATCGACCTTCGCCATCAGGTCGCCGGGGAGGAAGCCCAGGCGCTCGCCCGCCTCCACCGCGGGACGCGTGAGGATGATCCTGTTCACCTCGTGGCGGGACAGCGCGGCGGCGGCCATCGCGACCGCGAGGAACGTCTTGCCCGTCCCGGCAGGGCCGATCCCGAACGTGATGGTGCTCTCGCGCACCGAGTCCACATAGCGCTTCTGATTGACCGACTTGGGGGCGACGCGCAGGCCACGGTGACTCCACACGACGTCCTCAAGCACGCGCGCCGGCGATTCGTGCGCATCGAGCGCGCCCGTCACGGCGGCGATCGTTCCCGGCCCGATCTGGTGTCCACGGGCGATCAGGTCGACGAGCTCGCGGACCACGCGCTCGCCCGCGCCGGTCTCGCTCTCCTCCCCCTCGAGCGTGAGCAGGTTGCCACGTAGGTACACCTTGCACTCCAGATGGGCCTCCAACGCGCGCAGCACGGCGTCCTGGCTGCCCGCCAGCTCGGCGGCCACTTCGTTGGAGAGCTCTATCTGCGTCCTCATCCCTGGAGTGCGGCACGCACTAGGCTGGACACGCGCTTGCCGTCGGCGCGTCCGTCAACGGCGGCCATCGCGTGCTTCATCGCGATGCCCATGTCCTTCGGCGAGGCAGCACCGCTCTCGCGCACGGCGCCTTCGACGATGGCCGCGAGCTCTTGCTCGGGGAGCTCCGCCGGTAGGTAGCCGCCGATCAGCTGCGCCTCCGCCTCCTCCCCCGCAGCGAGGTCTCGGCGACCCGCCTCGTGGTAGGCGCCGGCTGCCTCGAGACGGCGCTTGCGCTCGCGCCGCAGCACGGCCAGCTCGTCATCACCACCCTCCTTGGCGGCCTTCTGGAGCTCGGACAGCACCAACCGCAGCGCCCCCACCCTGTCCTTTTCGCCCGCGCGCATCGCGCCGTGAAGGTCGGCCTTGATCTCCTCGACTATCGCCATCTGATACCCAGGATACGCCGGTGAGAGAAGACGGGCGCAGCCACGGCCGGCGCGTGGGCCCGTGGGCGGCTAAGGGCTCGTGGCGCCCTCGCCGGGCGAGTTCGAGTCCACCGGCGGCCGCTCGGGTCGTGCGGGCGCGAGCGGCGGCGCGCTCGACATCGCGCCGGAGTCCTCGCCGAGCGGGGTCGGGCTTCCCAGCCGTCCGGGCGAGGAGGCGTCGCGGCCGAACAGGAGGGCGACGTTCCAATCGGCGAGCAGGCGCAGCCGTCGCCCCACCCCAGGCATCAGCAGCAGGTGATAGGTCCGCGCAATCAGCCACGCGGGAAAGCCGCGCCAGCGGATGCCCACGGTGATCGCCACGGCCTTGTTGCGCCCGAGCTCGGCCACCACCCCTTTCGTGCGGTAGCGAAACGGCCGAGCGCGACCGCCACCGAGCGTGGCGGCCACGTTGTGTGCCACGAGCCGGCCTTGGCGGATCGCGTGCTGGGCCGTGGGAGGGCAGGGCTTGCCGCCGCGCGAGGCATCGGGCACGGCCGCGCAGTCCCCGAGCGCCCACACGTGGCCGAGGCGCTCGTGCGCGGCGGAGGGGCCGGGCGGGCCGGGGGCCGCGGGCGCGGGCGCCGGGAGCGTGTGCTGGGGGACGCGCATGGTCTGCTCGACGAGCACCCTCCCCTCGCGGTCGAGTGGAAGGCCGAGCCGAGCGACGGCTGGGCTCGGCTTGACCCCCGCGGTCCACACGATCGTGCGCGCCGGCACCATCTCGCCGTCGGAGAGGCTCGCCCCGCGCTCGCGGGCCTCGCTCAGGGTGGTGCTGGTCCTGACCTCGATCCCGCGTCGGCGCAGCTCGTGTTCGGCAAAGCGGGAGAGGCTGGCGGGCACCTCCTGCATGATCCGGTCGCGCGCCTCTACGAGCACCCAGCGCATCCCGTGCGCGCGGCAGCGCGGGTACAGCTCGATCGCCTGGGCGGCGAAGTCCTGCAGCTCGGCGAGACCCTCGACGCCCGCGTAGCCCGCGCCGACGAACACGAACCCGAGGTACTCCGCCCGCAGCGCGGGATCCTCGAGCGACTCGGCGATGTCCAGGCAGGTGAGCACCTGGTTGCGCAGCGCTGTGGCGTCCGAAAGCGACTTCAGGCCGATTGCGTGCTGGGCGAGACCCGGGACCGGGAGCGTGCGCGAGACGGATCCGAGCGCGACGATCAGGTGGTCGTAGGCGAGCTCGAGCTGCTCGCCGTCGATCCGCCTGACCGCGAGCACCCGCCGAGCCGGATCGGCGCCGGTGACCGCGCCGATCACGAGGTCGGTGCGACGCAGCTGGGAGCGGAGCGGCACGACCACGTGGCGGGGATCGAGCGTGGCTCCGGCGGCGCCCGGAAGCAAAGGCGTGTAGAGCAGGAAGTTGGCCTCGTTGACGAGCGTGACGTGCGCGCTCTGACCGGGGAGCAGGCGCTCGAGGGCGCGCGCCGCGTAGAAGCCACCGAATCCGCCACCTGCGATCACCACCTGCCAGGCCACGTGGACACAATAGGGTGAAGAGCGTGAACCACTCGCTCTACTCTGAGGCGCTCGCGCCGTTCCTGGCGGAGGTCGAGAGGCTTCGGCCGCACGAGGCGGAAGTGATCGATGCGCACACCCATCTGGGGCTGGACGAGGACGGGCGCTCACTCACGCTCGAGCAGCTGTTGGGCCAGCTCGACGCAGCAGGCGCGCGCCGCGCGTGCGTGTTCCCGCTGCACGACCCCGAGCGGCGCCCCGCATACAGCCTTCCGAACGATCGCGTTCTGGGATGGGCGACCGAGAGCGAGGGCCGCCTCGTGCCATTCTGCCGCCTGGACCCCTCAGAAGAACCGCTCGCCGAGTGCGAACGCTGCCTGGCGGCGGGAGCACTCGGCATCAAGCTGCACCCGCGCGCGCAGGGCTTCGTGTTCGACGGGGGCGAGATGGACGCGGTTTTCGCGCTCGCGGAATCGGCCGGGGTGCCGGTGCTGATCCACGCCGGTCGTGGCCTGCCGCCGCTGGCGGAGGGACTGGTGGACCTCGCAATGCGCCATCCCGGCGCGGTGCTGATCCTGGCTCACGGTGCGATCTGCGACCAGGGGATCCTCACGACCGGATTGGCAGAGCACCCGGGGGTGCTCTACGACATCTCGTGCTTCTTCCCGATTGACGTGATCGAGCTGTTCGCGCGCGTGCCGGCCGAGCGGATCGTGTTCGCCTCGGACCCTCCCTACGGCCTGCCTGCGACCACGCTGTACATGGCGCTGCGCGTGGCACGGCAGGCGGGCCTCGACGAGGCGACGACCAGGGGCGTGCTCGGGGGAACGATGGCGGGCCTGCTCGACGGGCGCGGGCTGCCGCCGGCCGGAGCTCCCCGGCGGGGCTCGACGATCGAGCTGTCGGGGCGCCTTGCGCGCGTGTACGGCTATGCGAGCCTCGTCGGACCGGCCCTGTTCACGGGCGTGGTCGAGCAGGCGCGAGCGATGCTCGAAATGGCGATCGCCTCGTGTCGGGACCCGGAACCAGGCGAGGTGGCCGAGGCGCTCGAGGCGATCGGGGGGGCGCTGCGGGCGGCGAACGTGCTGCTGGAGACCGAGGACGGGTTGCGCCCCGCGATCGACCTCGTCTATCGCGCGATCGTGTGCGCGGCTACCGAGTTGCCCGGCGCGGGCTGATCGCTGCGCGCGAGCCACAGCGCCGCCCACTCTCCGCTGATACGTCGCTCGTGCTCGCGCATACCGAGGCGGGTGCGGAACGCTTCGGCGATCTCGTCCGCCTCGCCGGTCAGGAGCCCCCCGGCGATCAGGTGCGAGGGCGAGCTCCGAATTGAAGCGGCGAGCTCGAGCAGCAGCGGCCGCAGCAGGTTGGCGGTCACGACCAGTCCGCCCTGCTGCGCCGCTGAGAGGCGCGGCCACGGCAGCTCGCGCGCGCGCAGGTCGAAGCGGCGGATCTCCAACTGCACGCCGTTGACGCGAGCGTTCTCGCGCGCCGCGTGCACGCTCTCGAGCTCGTTGTCGAGTCCCAGCACGGGTTCAAAGCCCAGCTTTGCGGCGGCGATCGCGAGCACGCCCGAGCCGGTGCCGACGTCCAGCAGGGGGCCGGCAGGCGGCTCGAGTGCGGACAGCGCGAGCAGCTGTTCGAGGCACATGCGGGTGCTCGCGTGCGCGCCCGTCCCGAACGCCTGGCCAGGGTCGATCACGATCTCGAGCACCTCGTGATCGCGCGGCGCGCTGGGGCCCTCCCACGGCGGGCGCACGTGCAATGCCGGCACACCTGCGGGCACGCCCGCCGCGAGCGCGGGCGGCTCGATCAGCACCGGGCTATGGAAGCGCCTCCACCGCTCCTGCCAGTCATCTGCCACCTCGCTGGTGGAGATCTCAACGAGCGCTCCGCCCACCAGCGCACGCAGAGCGGGCAGCCCAGGAAGCTCACCGGGGGCGCCGTAGACCGCGTACTCGATCAGGTCTGCTCCGACATCCGCCTCCTCCACGCCCGCGGGTGCCAACTCGAGCAGCTCGGCAAGCACGAGCTCGGCGTGCTCGCGCGGCACGCGCATGGCGAGGCGGATCACGCGGCCTGGCTGCCGAGCGCTCGCCTCAGCTTGGCGAACATCGACTCGTGCGAGCGCAGATTGTCCTCGCCGAGGCTGTCCTCGAGCTGCTCGGCGAGCTCACGCTGCTCGGCGCTCAGGCGCCGCGGTATCACAACGTTCACCACCACGCGCAGGTTCCCGCGCCGGCCGCGACGCAGCGAGGGCATCCCCTCTCCCCGCAGCGTGAGCAGCTCTCCCGGCTGGGTTCCGGCGGGGAGCTCGATCTCGGCCGCACCCTCGAGTGTGGGCACCTCGAGTGTCCCGCCGAGCGCTGCACGCGGTGCGGAGACGTCGAGTGCGGTTATCAGGTCATCACCTTCGCGCACGAAGCGTGCGTCCTCGCGCACCCCCACGAACACATACAGGTCTCCCGGCGGTGCCCCCGCCTCACCTGCGTGGCCGTGCCCGCCGAGCCTGATCCGCTGCCCGTCGGCGATACCTGCGGGTATGTCCACCTCGAGCGTGCGCCGGCTCGCCACGTGTCCGCGGCCGTGGCACTCGCTACATGGGGTCACCGGCACGCGTCCGTCGCCGTGGCAGACGTCGCATGTCATCGTGCGCACCATCTGCCCGAAGGGCGTGCGGGTGACCGCCTGCAGCTGGCCGGTCCCTCCGCAGCGCTCGCACGTCTCGATCGGCGTGCCGGGCTCTGCACCGTTGCCCTTGCAGTGCTCGCAGCGCGCGACCGCCTCGTAGGCCACCTGCGCCTTCACGCCGTGCGCGGCTTCGAGCAGGTCGATATCCACCCGCACAGCCACATCGCCCCCTTGGGCCTGTCCGCTCTGGCCTCCCACGCCTCCGAAGAAAGCGTTGAACAGATCGCCGATCGAGCCGAACGCGTCGAAGTTCGGCGCATACCCACCGGAGCGCAGGCCATCGTGGCCGTAGCGGTCATACGTCGCCCGCCGGTCGGCGTCCGAGAGGATCTCGTAGGCCTCGGCCGCCTCCTTGAACTTCTCCTCGGCGTCCGGATCGTGGGCGTTCACGTCCGGGTGAAGCTCGCGCGCGAGCTGGCGAAACGCCTTCTTGACCTGCTGCTCGGAGGCGTGGCGCTCGACCCCGAGCACGTCGTATGGGTCGCGTGGCATCAGCTAGTTCTCGGCGTAGGCGTCTTCGACGAAGCGCGAGAGCTCCTGGGCAGCCCCGCGCACGGTGACGATCGCATCGGCATAGTCCATGCGCACCGGGCCGATCACCGACACTGTGCCCAGCCTGCGCTGCGCGACCCCGTATCCGGTGGCGACCAACGCGAGTGAATGCATCGCCGGATGCTCGTTCTCGTGCCCGATCCTCACGTAAACGCCGGGCTCGCCGAGCGCGGCGCGCAGCACCCGCAGCAGCGCGACGCGACGCTCGAGCAGGGCGACCAGGTCGTTGACCTGCCCCACGTCGTCGATCTGCGCCGTCTGGAACAGGCGCGCGGTGCCCTCTACATAGAGCGCTTCCTCGCCTTCGCTCGCCAACTCACCGAACGCCGGTGCGAAACGGCTCAGGAAGGCGAGCTCGCTCGCGGCAAGCGATGGTTCGATCAGTCGTTGCTGGAGCATCCTCGCGCCGAGCTCGCGTCCCACCAAGCGCTCGTTCAGATACTCGCCCGCCCACGCCACGAGGCCGGGATCTACGGCGCGGTCGAAGGTCGCGAGCATCTTCGACACCCCCCCGGTCGAGGTGATTATCACCACGAGCACCACCTGCGGCTGCAGCGCGAGGACCTCCACGTGGCGCACTGTGGCGGTATTGATCGAGGGCGCCGAGACGACCGCGAGGAGGTTAGTCATCTGCGAGAGCGTCTGGGTGGTGGCGCGCATCGCCTCGTCCACCTCGCGCCGGATCAGCGAGAGCTCGACTCGCCCGCGCGGCGCGGGCAGCGCCCGCTCGGAGCTGAGCATGCGGTCGACCACGTAGCGCTGCCCCGCGTCGGTTGGCACGCGGCCCGCCGACACGTGTGGGTGGGCGAGCAGGCCCGCCTCCTCGAGCACGGCGAGTTCGTTGCGGACGGTGGACGCACCGCAGTCGAGGTCGGGGTCGGCGGCTATCGTCCGCGAGGCGACGGGCTGGCCTGAGCGGAGATAGTCATCGACCACCTTGCCCAGGATTCGCTCCTGGCGGGTGGTGAGCATGACCTGATTGTAGGCGGCGCACTGGCGCCCCGGCCGGAGACGGCCGCGTGCTAGATGGTCAGTTCGGCCTCGGCATTGCGGATGATCTGGTTGCCCGCCTGCTCGGCCACCGTGTCTATCACCACGCGCCCGTCCGTCACCTCGCGAACCGTCCCGCTGACGCGCACCTCCTGCTCGGGAAGGCCCATCCCACGAAACTGCACAGACAGCCGCCTCAGGTGCTCAGGCCCGCCCGCGGCCTCCGTCTGCGCGCGCGCGACCTGGGCCATCGTCCACAGGCCATGCAGGATCCGCCCCGGGAGCCCAACGGCGCGCGCGAACTCCTCGTCGATGTGGATCGGGTTGAAGTCGCCCGAGGCCCCCGCATAGCGCACGGTGAGGTACTTGTCGGGAGTGATCCTCAGCTCGGGGATCTCCTCGCCCACGTTCAGGTCGGCCATCGATCTCACACTCCTCGGACGATGTTCGTCCATGTCCCGCGGCAGACCTCCTCGCCGCGCTGGTTTGTGGATACGGACTCGAACACGTAGTAGCCGCGGCCGTCGCGTTCGGAGATGTCCTTCACCCCCGCCGTGGTGGAGATCTCATCGCCCGCCACAACCGGCGGACCCCACACGAACTCCTGTCCGCCGTGGACCATCATCGCGAAGTTGAGCTCGATCTCCGGGTCGAAGATCGGCGGCCCGACCGCCGGGGCGCAGTAGACCACCGCGAACATCGGAGGTGCGACCAGGTCTGGGTGACCCGCCGCCCGTGCCGCCTCCAGGTCGAGGTGAACGGGGTCGGTCTCGCCAACCGCGCGGGCGTACTCGCGGATCTTCTCGCGGCCCACCGCGTAGAGCACTGGCGCGTAGAGCTTGCCGACTGCTTGCGTGTTGACGGGCATGAAGCGGGGCTCCCTCGAAGATAAGGATGGGCGGTGCGGCGCGCCAGTCTACGCCGAGCGCGGGCGGCGGGGCGGCGAGGACGCCCTCGCCCATCTCCCCGCCGCACCCTCGCTGCCCGCGCCTAGAAGCTGAGCGCCTCCTCTGCCGCGCCCACGCCGGCGAGCTCACCAGAACCCACGCCCGGGTCCTCCCCTGCGTCCGTCGCCGAGCCACCGGCACGGCTGTCGAGGAACTGCACCGTGTCGGCGACCACGCTCACCGCCTGTCGCCTCTGATCGTCGGCCGTCTCCCACTCGCGCCACTCGAGGCGGCCGTCGATCGCGACCCGACTGCCCTTGTGCGTGAACTGACCGACGCTCTCGGCGGGGGCCCCGTACACGTTCACGTCGAAGTAGTTGGGGCGCTCGACGAATCCTCCCGAGTCGGGGTCTCGCCGGCTGGTGTTGCAGGCGATCCGCAGCGCGCACACCGAGGCGCCGGATGGCAGGGCGCGAAGCTCCGGGTCACGTATCTGCGCCCAGGTGGGCGACCAGCCGGCAATCGTCGCGGGCTGAGCTGTCGCGGTCCACGACCAGCACGCTGCCAGCGGCTCCGGGACGCGCGATCAACTCGCGACTGCGCCCGTCGCTGTCGACATACCCTCCGAGCGTGCTCGTCGCCGTGCGCGACGCCGCTCTACGCGAGCGCTCACGACGGGCGCGCGTGGATGGGCCAGTGCGAGGCCGGGTCGCACCTCGGGCACGGGTCTGGGTCGGGGACAGCGTGGGTGTCATGTGTGCCTCCTGGCGTCTGCTCGCAGGGTTCGTGGCGGCGCTTGTAGAAGGCGGGCGGGAGTCCGTCAAGCGGGCTCGAGGCAGGTCTCACGGCGGGGGGACGGCTCGAGAACCCCTAAGGGGTTCTCGGCGATTGACTCGCGATGCGCGGCGCTCGCAGAAGTTGGCGCGCATGGGCTCGCAGGGGGCGCGCGGTGGCTGCCAGGCGTGCGTGGCACCGGCGGGAGGTCTTGCTGGGCGGCGCGCCGATGGCGCTGTTTCGTGGAGCTGAAAAGGGGAGAACGTAAGGTGGAGGACCGCAACGCTAGCGGCTGCCCGCGAGGGCGAGCGCCTGCGGCTTCACGCGCTAGAGGCGACTGCGTCGCTCCTCTCGCGCGGTGGCTGCAGTTCGGCTTTGTGATGCGGACTGCCCCGGGCGGTGGCCGCAGTCGGGCGCACCCACGCGAGCAGGGTGACGGCGCGCATGCGCGAGCTCGGGAGCGGGGCGACTGCACCACGCCGCGGGGCGCGAGCATCTGCCCGACGGGGGAATGCGCTGACGTGGGCGCGCCAGCTGATCACAGGGTCCCTCCACGGCGCGCGAGGCCGGGCGGCGATCCCCGCCCGGCCTCGCTCCGTCAACGCTGCGCTGCGGCTCTCGCGCTCACACCGCGTCTTGCAGCGCCAGTGCGGGCGACCCCGGCGCGCCCTCGCCAGCGCCTTGGGCATGTCTGTCTGGAGTGGCTTCACCGCGGATGAGCGGCACGAGTTGCCAGCGCTGCTTCGCCGCGCGCTTCAGCGACCGCCTCCGCAGCCGCCGTGGCGCGCCGAGAGGAGGACTAGCGCAGGCTCAGCGGCGGCGCCGCAGGCCCCAGTCGCGCATCGAGCAGATGACCTGCTCGTCATCGAGCGGGGGAACCGGCATCGGTGACGGTCTGCGCCGATCCGGGCGCAGACCGTCCAGGGCGATCGCCATCACGCGTCGCCAGGCATCGGGCGCGACCTCGCGGGTGTACTCGGCGGCTTCGCCGATCGCATGCTGCAGCAGCATCAGGTCAGAGACCCTGATGTCCTCGCGTACGGCACCCGCCTGCTGGGCTCGGCCGAGCACGGCCTCGACGATCGGTTGGATTTGGGCGCGCCCCTGTTCGATGCGGGCATGGGCTGTGCTGGTGCTGAGGAGCAGCTCCTTGAGCGCTCGATCCTCGACCTGGAGCTCCATCGAGCGCTCGAGGAAGCGTATGAGCGCCTCCCACGGGTCTGAGATCTCGAGGCTCGCGCTTGCCGCCGCGAGGATCTCGCCGAGGCGATCCTCGAACAGGGCGTCGATCAGCTGCTCCTTGTCAGGGAATCGCCGGTAGACGGTCCCGACGCCCACGCCGGCGTGCCGGGCGATCTCATCGAGGGAGACGCCGAGCCCCCGCTCGGCGAACAGCTCGCGGGCGGCGCCGAGGATGCGCTGCCGATTGCGCTCGGCGTCCTTTCTCAGTGGCCGCTCAGAGGTCGTTGCCATGCAGCGATTGTAGCAAAGTGGAGAACATCGCTCCAAGTGGAGAGGCCATCTCCGCTTATGTGCTATCGTGGCCATAAGTTGAGAAGACCGCTCCACTTTGAGAGAGGGCCTCCACTTCGCAAATGACCGCCCACGTAACGATCGCGAGCCGAAATGAACCCTGACACGTCCTCCAAGCAGCACGAGCGCCGTTGGCTGATCCTGGCGATGGTCGGGGTCGCACAGCTGATGGTCGTGCTCGATGCGACGATCGTGAACATCGCCCTGCCCTCGGCCCAGCACTCACTCGGCTTCTCCAATGGCAGCCGGCAGTGGGTGGTGACCGCATACGCCCTGGCGTTCGGCAGCCTGCTCCTGATCGGCGGGCGGATGGGCGACTACTTCGGACGCAAGCGGGCGCTGATCACCGGCCTTGCCGGCTTCGCGCTCGCCTCCGCGCTGGCGGGCCTCGCGCAGAGCTTTGAGGTGCTCGTGGTTGCGCGCACGTTGCAGGGCGCCTTCGGCGCGCTGCTCGCCCCCTCCGCGCTGTCGATCCTCACGACGACGTTCACCGACTCCGCAGAGCGGGGCCGGGCGTTTGGCATCTATGGCGCGATCGCCGGTGGTGGCGGTGCGATCGGACTGCTGCTCGGTGGCGTGCTGACCCAGTACATCGACTGGCGCTCGACGATGTTCGTCAACCTGCTGTTCGCAATCCCCGCGGCGGCGGCCGCGATCGTCCTGCTCGTAAACGAGCGCCCGCTGCTACGCCCGAAGCTCGACCTGCCCGGCACCGCCACCGTCACGGCGGGCCTGTTCGCGCTCGTGTACGGGTTCTCCAACGCCGAGACCCACAGCTGGGGGGCGCCGCTGACGATCGGTTCGCTCGCGGCCAGCGCGGCCCTGCTCACGGGCTTCGTGCTGCTACAGGCTCGTGGAAGGCACCCGCTGCTTCCTCTGCGGGTCGTGCTCGACCGTGACCGCGGCGGCTCGCTGCTGGCCATGGGGATCGTCGGATCGGGGATGTTCGGGGTGTTCCTGTTCCTGACCTACTACCTGCAGCGCACGCTCGGGTTCAGCCCTGTGAAGACGGGCCTCGCGTTCCTGCCGATGATGGCCACGATCGTCACCGGCGCGACGCTGATCAGCACGCGCATCCTGCCGCGCACCGGCCCCCGCCCGCTGATCCCCACAGGCATGGTCGTCGCGGGCGCGGCAATGCTGCTGCTCACCAGGGTGGGCCTGCACACGAGCTACCTCAGTCACGTGCTGCCGGCGCTGATCGTGATGGGCGTGGGCCTCGGCATGGTGTTCGCTCCCGCGATGGCCACGGCCACCGGGGATGTGCGCCCCGAGGATGCGGGCGTGGCCTCGGCGCTGGTGAACACGATGCAGCAGGTGGGTGGGTCGATCGGCGTGGCACTGCTCTCCACCCTCTCGGCGACGGCGGCCACGGCGTTCGTGACCTCCCACGGAGGCCCCAGCGCGAGTGTGCTCGCGGGCGCAGCGGTGCACGGCTACGTCACCGCGTTCTGGTGGACGGCAGGGATCTTCTTCCTCGGCGCGCTCCCCACCGCTCTGCTGCTGCGATCTGGGGCGCAGAAGCTCGACCCGGCCGGGGTGCCGGCGCTCGCGCACTGACCAGAGCACCGTCCCGGCAGACGGCAATCGCCGGACCCCCCGGTGTTCCGCGCCCGTAGGGCTAGGTGTAGCTGTGCGCGGACACCGGGGCCCTCTCTCCATGTCCTCCATCCAGGCCTCCGTGCCCTCACGCAAACGCTACCCCGGCGGTGGAGAAGGAAACCGACGTCGACGCAACGCAACTGCGGCGCTAACGCCGCAGGCGCACCGCGGCTCTGAGGTGACGCAACAGGAGCATCCGCTCGGCCGGCCCGCGACCTTGTTCGACGACCAGCCAAGCGTTGCCGGAGCGCATCGCAGTGAGGTCACCGCCGGCGAACATGCCAGGCGCCCTGCGTACAGGGTGGAAGCTCGGCAGGTCGGCGGCGCGCGAGGCGGGTTGCGCGGCGTCGAGGACGATCATGGCTTTCACTGGCATGTCCCGGAACGCGTATTCGGTTGCGGCGCAGGGAAGGAAGGCGTGACCGACGAGCTGACCAGTGAACGACTGGATGCTCGTCGCGACCGACCCGCCGCGCACCGTGAGGCCCGGCAACCGGCTGACCTCCAGCTGGCAGGTCCCGCTTGGCGGACGCTGCGGATAGCGCCAGCGGCGCACGGTCGCCTGGCGCGAAGGCTGCATCCAATTCTTGGGGACGAGATGGTCGTTGGCGTCGAGCGCGGCCAGCGCGGCGCCGACACGCGTCAGGACGCGCACGCCGCGCAGGCCGTAGGGAAGCCCAGCGAGACGTGCCGTGCGCACGCGCCGGTGTCCGTCTATCAGGATGGCCGTGATCTGCGGGTCGGTCACCGCCACCTGCGTTTCCACCGGCGATTTCGCTTCGCCGGACCCGAGGATCTGAAGGAACGGCTGTGAGGATGTGGCGACGCCGCCGCAGGCGCTGCCGCCGGTGACCCCATGTTCCTCGGGCACCTCGCACCAGCCGGCAACACCAACGAACTTGAGCATTGGCACGAGCCGCACGTTGAACCCCGGCGAACGCGCGTCTTCAGAGCGCGTCGAAGCCAGACCGCCCCCACCCGTGCGCGCAGTGTGGGAGTGTGCCGCCGGGCCGCCGGACCCCCATGCCACACCGGCGATCAGGCCGGCGGCGAGCAGAGCGCTCACAGCGCGTCTGCGGCGCAGTCGCTGCCTGCGCCGGGCGTTGTCGATCACACCCTGCCGCGGACCATGAGGGTCGGCTGGATCGCGGTCAACGAGGAGCATTGGCCTACCTCCGCGAGACGCTCGCGGTGAGATGCCGCAGCACGCCTATCCGTTGGGTGAGGCCGCTTCCGCCTGCTACGACGAGCCACGCGCTTCCCTGGCGAACCGCGGTGATCTCTCCATCCCAGTCCCCCGGTGCGCTGAACAGGCCGGCCGACCCCGCGATCGCTCTCATTCCGGGTATCGAGGCCGGTGCTGCGCCCGGGTGCTGAGCGTCGAGCAGGATCGCGGTCTTCAGCGGCCAGTTGCGCAGGTAGTACTCGCTGTCAGCGCATGAGAAGAACGCGCGCCCGATGATCTTGGCCGGGTAGGGCTTGACCGCGGCTGCGACGTGACCCCACTCGGGTTCGAGCGCCGGCAGCCCGTGCGCGCGGATCTGGCACGCGCCAGGCGCGCCGCGCGCGGGCTTTTCCCACCAGCGGATCTGCCCGCCGAAGCCTGGCGATTCTTCGGTCAGGTAGGCCAGCGGCCTACCGCCGGCCCCGACGGCCAGCAGTGCCGGCATCGCAGAGCCGAAGGCGCTTCGCCGCGCGAGATCGATCTGTACCAGACGCAGGCCGTACGGTAACTGCGCTCGAGTGATCATGCTCGTCGGCCGGCCGTCAGCCAACACGCCGTGTACCGCGCGGGTGAGAAACGCCGTGACTTGCTGTTCGTGACTGTCGCTGACGAACATGCCGGCGGTCGCCCCAATCGAGATCGCGCGCTTGGCGGTCAGCCTCGTCTCGGTCGGTAGCGTCGCGCAGCTGCCACCGCCTCCGCCTTCGCGTACGCACCAGCCGTAGCTGCCGCCATCGAGCGCGGGGAAGATGCGCCAGCCGCCCAGCCTCGCACGCTGCCTCGCACGTTCGAACCCCACGAACCGGCCATGCGCGCCACGCGTCGCGCTGGATTTCGAGCTGGGACCAACGGCAAGCCAAGCGACCAGCGCGCCGAGCGCCGCGACTGCCGCTAGTGCCGCGGCCACCCGCTTGCGGCGCCGGCCCTGCCGCAGACGCGCGTCGCGAATCGCACCAGCCTCCGGGTTCACGGATGCCTCGCTCTCGCGCGACTGGACAACCACCATTGACGCTAATATAACTAGCACCATGAAGATGGTCAAGCTCGACCGCTCCGATCTCACAGCGTTGCACGAGCAGGTGGCGGCGCAGATACGCCGGTCGATCGCCGAAGGCGACGCGACCCCCGGTGAGCGCCTGCCTCCGGCGCGCGACCTCGCTGCCGTCATGCATGTCAACACGAACACCGTGCTGCGGGCCCTGCGCGAGCTTCGCGACGAGGGGCTGCTCGATTTCCGCCGGGGTCTCGGGGTGCGCGTGGCCGGAACGCCCGAGCGAGGGATCGTTCTCTCACAAGCTCGGGACCTGCTCGCGCTCGCGCGCCGCCACGGGTACCGTCGCGACGAACTCGTCGAGATGATCCAACGCCTCGGCTGAGCGCAATGGTCGGCCAGCGCGAGAAGAGTCACGGAACAGCAGAACGGGCCTTGACGATCGACCGTCCGCAGGTGGCTGTGCCTGATGCCGGCGTGATCGAAGAAGCCCGTGCGCGCTCGCGCCGCCGCCGCGGAACTGCGGTGGCACTGACGCTGTCGGCGGCCGTGATCGCAGTGATCCTGTTGGGGTTCGGCGGCGGCGGCGCTGCACGCCCGGGAAGCACCTCGATGCCATCGGGACGTGCGCCGTCGCAGACTGCTCGACTGTCGCCAACGACGTGCCCGTCAGTCAGCAAGGCTCTGCATGGAGCTCCGAGTAGATCACTCCTCTCGATTCTTGGCGTGCTGCGCCGGCCCGCCACCGCGGCCGACGCGGTTCCGCGAAGCTTCGTCCTGCAAGGCGTTGGGGGCGACGCATTCGTCCACTACATACGCCGCACGCGTGTCGTGCGCGGCAGCCCCTACTACATCTACCCCGCCATTCTCGGGGGCTGCGGCGGCCAGGCGCATCAAGGCATGATGAATCTCGCCACAAACATCGACCTCGGCGCCGGCACAATGGGCGGGACGGGCGGCGGTGGCGCCACCGCGGCGGAGATCGGGCAGGGCCGGGCCGCCGAGACAGGTCCGCCCGGCTCGAGCACGAGCGCGACCATCACGATGATCGTGCCCGACGGTGTAGCGAACGTCACGCTGCGCTACCCCGCTGGCCGCGCGAGCGGGTACAGCCCCAAGATCTCCCCGCCGGTCACGCTCAAGGCCCCCGTCGTCAACAACGAGGTCGTCGTCAGGGTGCCACGCAGCTCAGGAGGCAGCACGATCCAGGCCGTCACGATGACCTGGCGAGCCGCCGACGGCCACGTCATCAAGACGTTCAATACGCTCTAGCCCGCGGAGATCAGGTGGCCTGGGCGAGAGGTTGTCCCACCTGGATGCGATCACCGTCGGGGTCAGCGACCCAAGCTGTGCGGACCCGCGTGCCGATCGTCGCGATGGGACCGCTCGCGATGCCGCGCGCCGCGGGCTCGGCAAGGAACGCATCGAGATCCGCGACGAGCAGAGTTACTAAGCCAGAGCCCGCCCGGCCACCGTCGAGGACGACGTAGATCCACCCGTCCCGTTCAAGCGCCACGCCGCCTCGCTGTCGTTCGGGGATCAGGTCGGAGCCCGGCCCGTCAGCCTGCCGTACCAGTCGAGCGGCGCGTCCGGGTCGGCGACCGGAATGCTCGCGAACACGTGCGTGATCACGAGCCAACCTACCTACCAGCGATGAGGCGATCCGCGAGCTCACGCTCCTCATCTCACCGCCCGGGAGCGCACCCCGATCACCTACCGTGACGGTGATGTTCAAGCACGTCACGGTCAGGGCCTCGGAGCGCTCGGTGTCCGAGCGCTTCTATCGCACGATGCTCGGCGAGCTCGGCATCGAGCCCACCCGTGCCGACAGGAGCCTCGTGGCGTGGGACGACTTCGCGGTGGTGGCTGCCGAGAGCGAGCATCCACCCACGCGCAACCTCCACGTCGCGTTCGTCGCGCCCAGCCGTGACCACGTCGACGCCTTCTGGCAAGCCGGCGTGAAGGCGGGCTGGAAAGACGACGGCGAACCCGGCGAGCGTCCGGAGTACACCCCCAGCTACTACGGAGCCTTCCTACGCGACCCCGACGGGAACAGTGCGGAGGCTGTCATCCACGACGACGTGCGCCGCGGCGGCCACATCGATCACCTGTGGATCCGCGTGAGGGACGCCGATGCCGCAGTCTCGTTCTATTCCACGGTGGCTCCTCACACGGGCCTGCGCGAGGGGCGAGTGTGGGAGCACGGCCGCCAGATCCGGGGTGCGTGGGCGACCTTCTCCGTGGTCGCCGATGGCACCCCGCCGACCGAGAACCTGCACATCGCCTTTCCCGCCCCAGACGAGATCACCGTCGGTGACTTCCACCGCGCTGCGACCGCGGCCGGGTACCGCGACAACGGCGCCCCAGGCGAGCGACCCCAGTACGGACCTGGTTACTACAGCGCATACGTGCTCGACCCAGACGGCACGAACGTCGAGTCGGTCTTCCAGCGCCGAAGCTAGCCCGGGGGCGCCCGGGGACCCTCGCGAGCCGGGGTAAACTACGGTCCTGCGTTGCGCTGCGCCCGTCGATGAGGGCCCATGGGCGGCCATCTTCTGGCAGGGCGGCGTGCTGGGCGATAGCGGACTCCGCCGCGCGCGGATCGGCCGGGTTCTCAACCCTCTGCGATGGCTCGGTGGACGACATCGGGCGGACGAGGAGAGGTCGGCGCTCGCGTTCGCGGTCCGCCTGCTTGCGACCGTAGCGGCCACGTTCACGGTGGTTGGCATCGCTGGCTACGTCCTTCTTGAGCAAAATCTGGCGCACCGGCAGATCGACGAGTACGCCGCTGCCCTGCGCGCCGACGTCAAGGCTTTCGAACACGAGGGCTGGCGGGGAACCAGCCCGGCAGACGCGCTGCTTCGGGTCGATCCACTGCTCGATGCCACCGAGCACCGTGCCGGCACTCGGGAAGCGGTCTTGATCGATCCACACCACGTCGTCGTGCAGTCGCTCAACGATGTTCAGCTCGGCGCTGTCGAGGCGGACGCCGGCATCAACGGCGCACTTGAACACCACAGGTCATTCGCGGGACACGACCACGGTGCCGGCAGTGACCCGCACGACTTCCAATTCGTCGTCCCGGTCGAATTGCCGGCCGGTCGCTACGCCTATGAGGTGACCTACGACCACCGCGTCTACGACGCGCAGGTGAGCGAAGTGCGGATGATCCTGCTGCTGATCGGGCTGTTCGCCCTGTTCGCGGGTGGAGCGGTGTTCTACCTGGTTGGTGGGCGGCGGCTGATGCGCGACCACCGTACGGTGCTGCGGCGAGCGACCCGTGACGGCCTGACCGACCTCCCGAACCAACGCGCCTTCCAGGACGATCTGCAGCAAGCCGTCGGCTCCGCCGCGCGCTACGAGGACCCGTTCGCCCTCGCGCTTCTCGATGTCGATAACTTCAAGCTCGTCAACGACCGTCACGGGCACCCGTACGGCGATACGATCCTCAAGCGCGTGGCGGCTGTCTTGCGTACGGCGAGGCCCGGAGACCGCCCCTACAGGATCGGGGGAGACGAGTTCGCGCTGATGCTGGCTCACACCGATGCCGAGGGCGCTCGCGTCCTCGCGCGGCGATTGAGCCAGCAGCTAGAGACAGCCGGGGTTGAGACCAGCATTGGCGTGAGCGCCCTGCACCCGGGTGTGCAGGCTGATGAGCTGCGCGGCGAGGCCGACGCCGCGCTGTATGAGGCCAAGCGTCAGGGAGGCAGTCGCGTCGCGCATTTCGATGACATACGTGAGCGCGTATTCGTGACGACCTCGGAGAAGAAGGAGGCCGTCCAGCGGCTGATCGCCGAGGGGCGCCTGAGAACGGTCTTCCAGCCGATCTGGGACCTCGCCGCGGAGAGCCTGCTCGGAGTCGAGGCGCTGACCCGACCCGACCCCGCCTACGGACTCTCCGGTCCCGCGGAGGCCTTCGACATCGCCGAGCAGATAGGACGCGTGCACCAGCTCGACGTGCTGTGCGTCGAACACGCGCTTGAATCGCTGCCCGAGCTCGAGCCGGGCGTGAAGCTGTTCCTGAACGTCTCCCCGCTGACACTTGACCTGGACGCCGACAGCGATGACTGGCTGTGCGCCGCCGTCGAACGGGCGGGACTGGCGCCCGAGTCGGTCGTGGTCGAGGTCACCGAGCGCTTCGGTGGACGCACCGCATCGGTGGTCGAGCGCTTGAAGCAGCTGCGTCAGCAGGGTTTCAAGATCGCCGTCGACGACGTCGGGACCGGCAACTCCGGCCTTGAGATGCTGCGTGAGATCCACGCGGAGTACGTGAAGATCGACCGCAGCATCGTGATCACGGCTGCGACCGAGCCCGGCGCCCGGGCGGTGTTGATGGCGATGGCGATATTCGCTCGCCAGACAGGGGCGTTCGTGATCGCGGAGGGCATCGAGGACGACGAAACCCTCGAGTTCCTTCGCGGCATCGACGACCGCGATCTGTCCTCCAGCGCGATCATCCAAGGCGGACAGGGCTTCGGCCTTGGAAGGCCATCACAGCACGTCTCACCGCAGGCTCCACCACTACTGCGAGGTAGTCACGGCCGCGAGCCGAGCGAGACGATCAACGGTAGCGTCGGCCGCCCGCACTCCGTCGGCCATTCGCGCTAGCCGCCTACGGCCTGGCCCGAAAACGCTCGCATTTACGCGAGCGACGCTGGCTAAATGCCCGGCCAGCCCCTCATGCAGGCTTTACCGCGGCCTCAGGGGCGCGTAGAAGAATCGAACATCGCCCAAGATCAACAAGGGAGATTTCATGGCCAGGATCATCGTGACGACCGATCCGAGCACCCAGGATGCCGCTCCAGTGCTGCTGGATGAGCGCGTCTACTCAATACATCTCGACAACGACCACAACTCGGCTCAGCTCGTCGAGCGACTCGGCTGGGCAATCACCGACGCCGAGGCCATCCAGCGGGCCCAACAACAGGCGCCGTAAGCGATACCACCCGAGGGGCCTGCGCCAGTGCTCGCCGACGTCTCGCCGCGGTCCGATCGCGCGAGCTGCCGGAGGCCTTGGGATCAGGGCCGCTGAGGTCTCCTCACCGCATCTCGGCGGCGGTGACGAGCACACGCATCAGCGCGATCGCCTCCGGTTCGCTGAGTTGCTGCTCGCGGATCAGCGACTTCCAGGTGGAGAACGCGATCGCGTGGCCGAGGGCGGCTCGAGTGCGCCGGTGGGCGTAATCCTCGAGCTCTCGCCCGGCCATGAGCGTCTCGCCCGCCGCGGTGAGGTAGCCGTGGAAGGCGGCGAACCTGTCCTTCACGACCGGCATCGTCGCCTCGTCACGCAAGAGGTTCTCGAGCATGCGCTCTACTCGCGAGTAGAACCCGTAGAGCTCGGATAGCCCAACGGCCAAGCGCTCGTCGGGGCTCGTGATCCTCACCCAGCCCATTGGGTCCGGCGGAGGGTTCTCCGCGGCCCAGTGGGCGCTGCAGGCATCGAACAGCGCGGCCTCATCCGGAAAATGGCGGTAGACGGTCGAGCGTCGCACGCCGGCGCGGGCAGCGACCGCGCTGATCGACGTTCGCGAAGGGCCGACGGTGCCGTGCAGCTCCGCCGCGCTCGCCGCAATCCGGCGCCGGGTCTGCTCCTGGGACTCGGCGCGCCGCTGCATCCGATATGCACGAGGTTGATCGGTCACGGTTGTTCGCTGAAGTTTGACACGAGCTTGCGTGATGCAGTAGTTTTTGCGCGACACCACTGTCCACTGAAAAGAGGTAGCCAATGTTGACGGCTTCGAACCGGGTGCTGGGACCCACGGACGGCGAGGCTGGATTCCTCGGCAGCATCGGGGTGCGCTTCATGATCGACGGCGCGCGCTCCGGTGGAGGCTTCTCGCTGGTCGAGCACCCGATGTCCGCTCACGCGCTCGCCGCACCCCTGCACAGGCAT
>FSYY01000127.1_pt1 | contig 21487 bp, 19 predicted proteins | sample 1638681 | NCBI WGS metagenome assembly FSYY01 (sample SAMEA3914813, study PRJEB12502) | metagenome | biome: forest; material: soil | place: Canada | collected 2011-07-07 | depth 0.3 m | reverse complement strand
CGACATGGCTTGCCATGGCCGCCGGGCAGGCACCTCCCGCCCTTGGACTTCGTGCCCTTGATGCTCTGCGAGATCGCGATCAGCAGCCGCGCGTCGGTGTTCAACGTATAGGCCACCGCGGGGACGGGGAACTTGCTGCGGGCTGCCGCCTGGCAGGCCGCCTTCTTGACCGCCTTGAGCCTGGCACATTTCTTGAGGGCCGCGTTCAGGGCGGTGTGTTCGCCCGCCGCCGTCCTGATCGTGGCGGCGAGCTTCACTTCCAGTATCAGGGCGAGAGCGCGCGGCCCCGAGATCGTAGCCAGCAGAGTCGGCGCGATCGACGGAGACGCGGATGCGACGGTTGCGGTCGGGATCGCGAGACCGGCCGAGGCGAGCGGCGCCCCGGTCCCGCCGGCGCCCGTCGCGCTCACAACGACGGCGATCGCATGGCCCGCGTCCGCGGCCGTGGTCGTGTACGTGTTGCCGGTGGCTTCGTTGATGTTGACGCTGTCGCGCGTCCACTGGTAGGCATAGGAGGTCGGGTTGTTGGACCACGTACCGGCGGATGCGCTCAGCGCCGAGCCGACGCCGGCGACGCCGGTGATCGTCGGGGCGCTCGAGTTGACCGGCGCCAGCGGCACTTCGATCGAGTTGGAGCTGGACGTGGGGTAGGAGGTGCCCCCGGTCGCGTTTTTCGAGGCAACTTCGACGTCGATCGTGGCTCCGGCATCGGCGGCCGTGAGCGCGTAGCTCGGTCCGGTCGCGCCGGGGATGGGGCTGAAGTTGCGGGTCCATTGGTAGCTGAACCCTTCCGGCGAGCCCGACCAGGTGCCACTCGTCGCGCTCAGCACCGAGCCGACGGCCGCCGTTCCCGACACGCTCGGCGCCACCGTGTTGGCGGGCGGCGAGGCGATTTTGATCGAGTTGGAGAACGCATAGCTCGCGCCGCTTGCGTTGCTGGCGACGACGCGCACGCTGACCTGCGCGCCGCCGTTGTGATCCCGTACGACGTAGGTCGGACCCGTCTCACCTGCGATTTCCTGTCCACTAAGAAGCCATTGGTAGGTCACCGAGGGGCTGTTCGTCCAGGTCCCGGGCGTGGCCGAGAGAGTGCTGCCGAGGTTCGGCGTCCCCGAGATCGCCGGGGCCACGTTGCTGCCCGGCCAGTTGCTGCCGCCCGCCGCGATGAAGTGGTTTTTGACCTGTTCGGCGCTGAGCGCCGATTTGTAGATCGCGATGTCGCTCAGGCCTTCGAAGGAGCTGGGATACGCGGGCGTCGAGACCCGCACCGGCCCCGTGGCGTTCGTCCAGGACGCGCCCAGGCCGCCCGTGCCGGTGAGCGCGCCGTCGACGTACAGCTTCTGCTGTTTCGCGACTGCTTCCACGGTGCACACGGCGTAGATCCACACGTTCGGCGTGATCGCCGTGCCGATGCCGATCGCGTAGCCCCCACCGCCGTCGCGCGAGCAGTCTAGGGACAGCCCGGTGAAGGAAAGCGTGAAGCCGCCGCCGGTATTGGTCGCGGTGGTGCTGTTCGATACGAGCACGCCGGTACCGTTGCTTCTACTGGCCTTGAACCAGCCCTCGAGGCTGTAGTTCGAGGCGCCGTTGAAGCGGTCGACCGCGTTGCCGAATTCGAAGTACCCGGTACCAGTGACGCCAACGCCGAAGCCGCCGTCGTTGAGCCCGTTCGCCAGCTGTCGCGTGATCGCGCCGGTCGGCGCGCCCTGGGCGGTCGTGCCGGACCCCAGATCCAGGGCGTTGCCCGAGGCCTCGTTCAGGCGCCAGTAGTTGTTGGGAGCATCCGCCACGACCGTGCTCTGGTAGCTCGCCTGAGCGCTCGCCGCGAACAGCAGCAGGCCGAGGCCGGTCAGCGTGACTAGCCGTCTAAGACCCCGCGCTCGAGCGGCTTTGCAGCGGCGTATGCAGATTGGCGCAGGCATCGTGTCTCGCGATCTCTCCTCCTATCGTCATCGCGGGGTCCCTACGTAAGCGCCGGGGCTTGGAGAGGGCCTGGGTCCAGCGACGCGCCGGTGCCCTCGCGGCGGACTGCGAACCCCCGGTCCGGGGGTTCGATGGCGCTCGGTGTCCGACCTGCCGATGGGCATCGGCGAGGGCTCGCCGCCGGACGCGTTCTTCAGCAGCCTCTGCGAGGCGATCTGTCGCCTGACGGAGAAGAGCCCGTGAGCCTCTGCGCCGGCGTGACCTGGACGCGTCGGGGCCAGGACTTGAAGGCGCGACCGGCCGACGCCCAGCCGGCGGCTCCCCGAGCCACCGCGGCACACCAGCCTGCGCAAACGGAACCCTATTGGAACCTTGCCGCGCCGACGCCTGGCCTAGCCGACGAAAAAAGGCCCTGGTCACCAGGGCCTTTTTCGCATAGCGGGGGCGGGATTCGAACCCGCGACCTTCGGGTTATGAGCCCGACGAGCTACCAGACTGCTCCACCCCGCGTCGCTTCCTATGTTCTAGCAAAAATCGACGCCAGCAGTAGCGCGTGAGAGGGGTTTGGCGCTCTTTCCCGGTGGCTGCGCCGGCCACGCGAGGCCGTGCAGCGGGCACTCAGAACTGGATCGGCTGGCCGTCCCGGAAGAAGCCGCCGGTGGGGCCGTCGTCGGGGAGTGTGGCGAGCCACACGATCCCCGAGGCGCCGTCGGCGACGGGCTTGGTGGCCCCCATTGGGCCGCCCATGTCGGTGGCCACGAACCCGGGGCAGGCGGAGTTGACGAGGAAGCGCTCGCCCGCGAGCTCGGTGGCGAGGATCCGCGTGAGCGCATTCAGCGCAGCCTTGGAGACGCGGTAGCCCGGCGACCATCCGCCCATCTCCGTCACACCGCCCATGCCGCTCGAGACGTTCACGATGCGCGGGTGCTCGCTCGCCCGCAGCAGCTCGAGCAGTGCGATCGTGAGCCGGTAGGCTCCGTAGAAGTTGGTGTCGAGCGCGCGCTGGATCGCGTCGAAGTCGGGGGCCACGCCGGCCACGCCGAAGTCGCTGCCGATGCCGGCGTTGTTGACGAGCACGTCGAGGCGACCCGGGTCCTCTGCGATCCGCGCGGCCGCGGCGGCGATACTCGCGGGGTCGGACACGTCGAGCGTCAGCGGCGTGAGCGACCCGCCCGTGCTCGCCGACAGCTCGCTCGCGCTCGCCGCGGCCTGCCGACCGTCGCGCGCGCTGAGCAGCACCTCATAACCGCGTTCGGCAAGCTGGCGGGCGACCTCGCGGCCGATCCCGCGATTGGCTCCGGTGACCAACGCCACCCCTCCTCGATCTCGCTGCTGCATCACGCCCCCTTTTGGCCGTTTGTCATCCACACCTCTAGCATCCCGGTCGTGCGCGTGGCAGTGGTGGACATCGGAACCAACTCCACCCGGCTGCTGATCGCAGCGGTCGATCGCGCAAGCGGCTCGGTCGAGGAGCTGCTGCGGCGCTCGGAGGTCACGCGCCTCGGCGACGGGGTGGACGCGGCGGGGAAGCTCTCAGACGAGGCCGCGGGCCGCGTGTTTGCGAAGCTCGCGGAGTACCGAGCGGCGATCGACGAGCACGGCTGCGAGGCGAACATGGCGGTGCTCACCTCGGCCGTGCGCGACGCCCGCAACGGCCGCGAGTTCGCCGCCCGCGTGCGCGAGGACTACGGCCTCGACGCGCGCGTGCTGAGCGGCGACGAAGAGGCGCAGCTGACGTTCCTCGGCGCGATGTCGGGGCGCCCGGCGCCCACCGTGCCGACGGTCGTGATCGACATCGGCGGCGGCTCGACAGAGTTCGTGGTCGGCGTCGGGCGCACCGCCGGCTTCCACGTCTCGCTGCCCGTGGGGGTCGTGCGCATGAGCGAGCGCCACATCCACTCCGACCCCCCAACCCGCGAGGAGCTGCAGGCGCTAGCGCACGATGTGCGCGAAACGCTGCTCACCGGACTGCCCGCCGAGGAGCGGGCGCCCGTGAGGCAAGGGATCGCGGTCGCCGGCACCGCGACCTCAGCGGCCGCGATCGATCAGGAGCTCGACCCCTACGACCCCGCCCGCGTGCACGGCTACCCGCTGCTGCTGGCCACAGTGGAAATGCTGCTCGCGCGCCTGGCCGAGAAACCCGAAGAGGAGCGCCGGCGCGTGGTTGGCCTGAACCCCGACCGCGCCCCCACGATCGTCGCGGGGATGATCGTGCTGGCGGAGGCGCTGCGTGCGTTCGAGCTCGAGCAGGTGGAGGTCTCCGAGCACGACATCCTCTACGGGGGCGCGCTGCGCCTGGCCGGCGTCGGCTGAGCGCTCGCTAGGCGAGGTTGGACCGGCGCGGGTATGCCACCGAGGGATCGGTGAGCACGTTCACGAGCGCGGGCCCTGTGGCGGCGAGCGCGCGCTCCAGCGCTGGGCGCACCTCCTCGGGGCGCTGCACGAGCTCGCCGTGGCCGCCGAGCGCCTCCACCACCTGGTCGTAGCGCGTGCCCGGGCGCAGGTCGGCCGCCACCGAGTAGCCGTAAAGGAACTCCATCGGATGCTTCTCGAGGCCCCAGATGCCGTTGTTGCCCATCACGCCCACCACGTTCACGCCGTGACGCGCGAGCGTGTCGAACTCCATGCCCGAGAACCCGAACGCACCGTCCCCCAGCAGCAGGACGACCTGGCGCTCAGGTCGCGCGAGCTTGGCCGCGAGCGCATAGCCGGGTCCGGAGCCGAGGCAGCCGAACGGGCCGGGGTCCAGCCAGCAGCCCGGCTGGTAGCTGTCGACCACGCGACCGGCATAGGAGACGTAGTCGCCTCCGTCGCCGATCACGATCGCGTCGCGGTCGAGCATCGTGCCGAGCTCGGCGTAGAGCCGCATCGGGTGAAGCGGTGCGCGCGCGTCCTGTAGCTCGGCGCGCTCGCCCTCGCGCAGCTCCTGCTCGCTCGCGCGCAGGCCCGCGACCCATGCGGCGCTCGAGGCTGGGGCTCCGGCGCACGCCGCTCGCAGGTCCGCGAGCGTTCTCGCGAGGTCCCCGTAGCACTCCACCGCGACCGGCCGCGGATGCGACCTGGCGGGCTCCGCGGAGTCGATCACCACGATCTCGGTGTCCTCGCCGAACGACGCCCCGAAGCCGAGCCGGAAGTCCATCGGCACCCCCATCACGAGTGCCACATCGGCACCTTTGAGCGCCTGCGAGCGCGCGCGCGAGAAGAACAGCTCGTGGTCGGCCGGTACACAGCCACGGGCCAGTCCGTTGAGGAACACCGGTATCTGAAGGCTCTCCGCGAGCGCGAGCAACTCGTCCTCGCCGTGACCCCAGTAAAGATCGGTGCCCGCCATGATCACCGGGCGCTCGGCCCCACGCAGGAGCCGCGTCGCCCGCTCGATCGCCTCCGCGGGAGCACCGGCGGCCGCGCTCCTGTCGGGGCTGGCGGAGGTGGCCCGGTCACCCTCCGCGGCCTCCATGAACACGTAGTCGAGCGGGAAGTCCACGAACGTGGGGCCACCGTGCGGCGCGATCGCCGCGGCGAAAGCGTCTTCGACGAGGCCCGGGATCTCCTCGGTGCTCTCCGGGGTGGTTGCGAGCTTGGTGAGCGGCCTCACGAACGGCACGTGATCGATCTCCTGCAGCGACCCCTGGCCCCAGCGCAGCGCGGGCGCGCGGCCGCCGAGCACCACCATCGGCGAGTGGTTCGCCTGCGCGGAGGCCATCGCGCTCATGCCGTTGGTCACTCCCGGACCGGCCGTGAGCGCGCACACGCCGACCTCGCGGGTGACCTTCGCCCAGCCCTCGGCGGCGAACGCGGCGGTCGACTCGTGGCGGACGTCCACGATCGCGATCCCCTCCTCGCGGCAGCCGTCGTAGATCGAGAACAGGTGCCCGCCCGAGAGCGTGAACAGGTGGCTCACGCCGTGCGCCTTAAGCCTGCGAGCGATCAGGCGGCCGCCGTGGAAGGTGTCGGTGCGGCGCGCGTCCTGGGCGCTCTCGGTGGCCATCGGGCGCGACTCTACCGTTCGCGGCCGCGCGGGATATGCCCGGGGTGGGATTCGAACCCACATGCCCTCAGTCGAGCCGTCGATTTTAAGTCGACTGCGTATACCGATTCCGCCACCCGGGCAGGGCCCGCGGCCAGTCTACGCAAGCGATCCGCCGCCATAGCGCGCGCTGCAGCGGCCGTGCAGCGCGCAACTCTCGGGTTGCTACGGTGTCTCTAGGTGAGGACAAAGCCAATTGGAGGGTCCGTGGAGGTCTCCGCCCTAACTCACTCCGGCGGCATGCCGGGTCTCAGAGGCCCGTCGCCGCTGTTGCGCCTACAGTCGGATGAGCGCCTGATCGCGCTCACCCGCCGTGGTCAGCATGCCGCTTTCGAGACCCTCTGCGGCCGCTACCAGACGCGCCTGCTCGCGTTCTGCCGGCACATGCTCGCCTCGCGCGAGGACGCCGAGGACGTGCTCCAGGAGGTGTTCGCGGCAGCCTTCAACGCGGTGCGCGCCGACGAGCGCGAGATCAACGTGCGCCCGTGGCTGTACCGGATCGCCCGCAACCGCTCGCTCAACCACCTGCGCCGCGCGACCGCCACGGGCGTGGACTCGATGGACGTGCACTTCGCCGAGCATGGGCTGTCCACGGGCGACAAGGTGCTCCGCCGCGAGAGCTTCCGCGAGCTGATCGGCGACGTCCACGAGCTGCCCGAGACGCAGCGCACGGCGCTACTGCTGCGGGAGATCGACGCGCTCTCCTACGACCAGATCGCTCACGCGATGGAGACGACGGTGCCGTCGGTCAAGTCGCTGCTCGTGCGCGCCCGCATCTCGCTCGCCGAGGCCGCCGAGGCGCGCAAGCTGAGCTGTGAGGAGGTCCGCCTCGAGCTCGGTGAAGTGGCCGAGGGCCTGATCAAGCTGAGCACGCCTGCACGTCGTCACGTGCGCGGGTGCGAGCGCTGCGCGTTCTTCAAGAAGCAGCTGAAGGCGAACAACCACGCGCTCGCGCTGATCATGCCCGTGGGGCCGCTGCTGCTCGCGAAGAAGCTGCTGCTCGCAAAACTCGGCTCGACCGCCTCGGCGGGCGGCGCCCACGCAGCCGGTGCGGGCGCGACGGTCGGCGCGGGTGCCACCGCGGGCGCAGCCGCGAGCGGCGGCGCAGGGCTCGCCGGCGGGCTGATGACCGCGGGCGCGGGCGCGCTGGCGACCAAGGCTGCCGCCGGGCTGGCCGCCGCGGCGATCGTCACCGCGGGCGCGGTGGCGGCCGACCGCGCCGCGCTCGCCACGCACCACCACGCCCCCTCGCACCGCCTCAGCGCGAGCGCCCAGAGCGCCGCCTATGTGCCCGAGCCTGTGATCGTCAGACAGCAGGAACAGCCGCTGAGTTACGGCGAGCCGAGCGCGGCCGCCTCGGCGCAGCACACAACGGGCGCGCACCACCGGACGGCCAAGCTGAAGCTGGCCCTCGTCAAGCCGAAGCTGCCGCTGCTCGCCGTGGCCACGCCGCTGCCCACGCCGGTGGCCACACCCGTGACGCCACCGGCCCAGCCCACGCCGCCCCCGCCCACCGGCACGCAGGTGACCGAGGTCACCAGCCAGACGACCAACCTCCCACCGCAGGCGACCGCCACGACGCCGACGAGCGCGGCGCTGGCGCCGCCCACCACCGGCCCGGCCGCGCCCGCCGAAGCCCCGGCCACGACCCCGCAGAGCCCGCCGAGCTCCACCACCACGCCGCCAGTCACCTCGACGCCGCCGCCTGCGCCCACACAGCTGCCGAACGCCGAACCGGTGCCAGTGACCGCGCACTCGCCTATCCGGCCGGCGCACCCGCGCGTGCGCCACGAGCACGCCGGGCGCCGCTAGCCCGCTCGCCGCCAGCCCACGCGTAGTCGCCAGCCGCCAGCCGCTACCGGAGGACGAAGCTCTTCAGCGGGTGCAGCAGCAGGCCCGTGCTCGCCACTTCGAGCGGCCCTTTGATCTGCCGGCTCGCACCGGGGGCGGTGAGCATCACGATCGCCACCCCTTCGCGCGCGCCTGGATGTTCGGGCAGGAGCAGCACATCGCGGCCGTACATCTCGCGACCCTCTACCAGCGCGGTGTAGAGCACCTGGTAGGCCGGGGCCGTGTTGACGTGCGTCGCGCCCTCGCCCCGCAGCACCACGCGCGTGTAGCGGCGCTCGAGCGCCGCCCCGTAGCTCGCGGCGTACAGCGGCAGCACGGCAGACAGCTCGCCGGAGTAGGGCCCAAGCGTAAGCGGATCGACCGCGAACGAATACTCAAGCGCGCCCCCGTGCCAGCGCTTCTGCACCTTCACGTATCCGCCCGGGTCGGGGCTGACGCGAAACAAGCCGCCGTAGGCGAAGCTGAACGGCACGCGCCCCCCGTGCGAGTAGGCCGGGTTCAGCAGCGTCAGGGTGAGCGCGCCCGCCGCCACCACGAGCAGTACGGCGGCGGCGCCGATCGTGCGGCGCGTGAGCGCGGAGGCGGCATGCCAGCGCGGCGCGAGCAGGCGGCCGAGCGTCGGCCCGTACTCGGGCTTCATCGGCATTTCCACGATCGCGCTCAGGCGCTCATTCACCGATCGAGAACAGCGCGTCGAGGTCGTGGCGCGAGTAGGCCGCGAACGCGACCATCGTCTGGGTGCGCACCACCCCCGGCAGTGCTCCGATCTGGCCGGTCACCACGTTGGCGAGCTGCTCGTGGTCTGGTACGCGCACGATCGCCACGAAATCCCACTCACCAGTCACCGAGTACGCCTCCGCGACGCCCTCGACGTCCGCGAGGGCGCTGCCCAGCGACGAGAAGGCGTTGCGCTCGGCCTCGATCAGTACCACCGCGTTGGTCAGGCTCATGCTCGGACCATCATAAAGAGCACTATCGCTCGGCCTCGGAGAAGCGACACAGGCCGAGGCCCGCTAGCAGCCCGAGCAGCGCGCCCGTCACGCCAGCCAGCCAGTTCACGCCGTACACCGCGAACGGCATCGCCAGCAGCAGCACGGCGAACGCCGCTGCGCCGAGCAGGTCGCCTTCGTAATGGACGCCCGCGCGGGCCGCGCGCAGATCGGGCGCCGCCCAGGCCGCCAGGAGCGCGAGCGCCCCCGCGTTGGCGCCCGTGAACACAGGCGCCGAGTACACGGCGCTGGCCACGAGCGCCCCGGCAGCGCCCGCCCCGAGGAACAGCGCGAGCACCACCGCGGGGCCGTACCGGCGCTCGTCCAGCCAGCCGAAGATCGCCACCACGAGCAGGGTGAGAAACGCGTACCAGCCCTTGAAGTAGACGAACTGGCTGCTCAGCACCCGCCACCAGTGTTCATGCAGCGGCGCATACGCCACGAGCCCGCGTGGGCCGGCCGCGAACGTCGGCAGCCCGGCGATTTCTCCAACGAACGTCGAGCCGGCCCGCCAGGCCACCCAGGCGACGCAGCTGATCGCCACGATCGCGATCGTGGCGTAGGGGCGGGTGCCCTCCCATCGACCTGAGCCGTAGCCGCCAACGCTCACCGAGCTCCCGCCGCGCACCCCGCGGCCGCGCAGCGCCGCGCCGAGCCGGGCGCGCGAGCCAGCCGGCACCGACGCGCGGGCCCGCGGGAGCTTGGGCGCGCGCCGCCGCAGCCGGTGCCCGCAGTAGGGACACTCGGTGATGTAGGGGCTCACCTCCGATCCGCACTGCTTGCACACCACGAAGAGATCGGCACCCGAGGTCATCGTCGATCCATTCTAAGGACCTCTCGACCGCAGCCCGCGCGCCTCTGGAATACTGCCGCCAATGAAACTCGGATACGACCAGACGCTCTACATCCTCGCCTTCGACCATCGCGGCTCCTTTCAGAAGAAGTTCTTCGGGATCGAGGGTGAGCCCGACGCCGAGCAGACCGCGATCATCGCCGACGCCAAGCACCTGATCTTCGAGGGCGTCGTGCAGGCGCTCGCCGCCGGCGCAGACCCGTCGGTCACGGGCGTGCTGGTCGATGAGCAGTTCGGCTCGACCGTCCCCGCCGAGGCGCGCGAGCGCGGGATCAAGCTGGCGATGCCCGCCGAGCGCTCGGGGCAGAACATGTTCGACTTCCAGTACGGCGATGAGTTCGGTGAGCACATCGAGCGCTTCGACCCCGACTTCACCAAGGTGCTCGTCCGCTACAACCCCGACGGCGACGCCCAGGAAAACCGCGTCCAGCTCGAGAAGCTGAAGCGCCTGAGCGACTGGCTAACGGCGCATGAGCGCAAGTTCCTGTTCGAGCTGCTCGTCCCCGCCGAGCCCGCGCAGCTGCAGGCCGTTGCCGGCGATTCCGAGCGCTACGACGCCGAGCTGCGCCCGGAGCTGATGCGCCGCGCGATGGCCGAGATCCAGGACGCGGGGATCGAGGTCGACATCTGGAAGATCGAGGGCGTCGATGAGCGCTCAGACTGCGAGATGCTCGTCGCCCAGGCCCGCAGCGGGGGCCGCGATGGGGTCACCTGCGTGGTGCTCGGCCGCGGCGCCGACGACGCCAAGGTCGATCACTGGCTCACCCAGGCAGCTCCCGTGGAGGGCTTCATCGGCTTCGCGATCGGTCGCTCGATCTGGTGGGACCCGCTCAAGGCATACGTCGACGGAAAGATCGAGCGCTCGGCGGGCGCGCGCAAGATCGCCGAGAACTTCCTGCGCTTCGTCGCCGTCTACGAGCGCGCCAAGGCGCCCGTCCGCTCCTAGCGGGAGCTGCTGGTCGCGATGAAGATGCGCCAGAGCCTCTCCGAGCTGGAGCAGGCGTTCGCCAAAGAGATCTCGCTCGACCGCCGTCGCCGCGATTCGCTGCGGCGCACCGCCGAGGAGCGGGCTCGCAAGCGCGCAGCCGAGCGCCGTCACAAGCGCGGCTCGGTCCGCTTCGCGCTGCTCGTGCTCACGCTGGTCATGACCGCCGTCGTGGTGACGGTGGTGATGTTCCGCACGCTGTACCTGCTGCTCGGCTGAGCAGCCTCGCGACTGCGCGCGGCTACTTGTTCTCGCCGGCCGACTCGGGCACGCCCTGCGGGCGCTCGGCGTCGGCGGGATGGGGTTCGTCGCGGTCGTCCTCCACGGCCGTCACGGCCCCCGATTCGCGATGGATCTCGAGGTAGATCTCCTTGCGGAACACCGGCACCTTCTGCGGCGCCTGGATGCCGATGCGCACCTTCTCGCCCATGACCGACAGGACGGACACCTCGATTTCGTCCCCAATCATGATGCTCTGGTTGGACTTGCGCGTCAGAACCAGCATTTGGGTGCACCTTCCTCTTTGCCATTTTGGCGACCGGCACGGTCCCCCAACCGCCACCGTGCGCCAAGCATAGAGCGCGGACCGGGGGAACGCGATCCCCAAACCCGGAGGCACCTGACGGAGGTGCTTTGCGCTAGTCTCCCGGGCCGTCCATGCCCCGCAAATCTCTGCGCCCACACCTCAACCAAATACGCGCCTGGGTGCGTCAGGGCCGCACCGACGCCTGGGTTGCCCACCAGCTCGAGGTGACCGTCCGCGACATCGAGCAGTTCAAGCGCCAGAACGAGCTCGTCAGCGACGAGGACGGGGTGGAGGGGGCCGTTTCTTCGGACTACCCGGAGGAGATCGACCTGCGCGCCGAGGACGACGCGTTGATCGCCGCCGAGCTGGAAGCCGCCGAAGCCGAGGCCGAGCGGGCGCGGGCCGAGGCGCTCGAGCGCGGCGAGGAGGAGGGCGAGGAGGACGAGGACGCCGACGAGGACTCCGAGTCAGAGGCGCCCCGCGCCCGCAGGCGCAGCCGTCGAGGTGGCCGCGGACGGCGCGCGGGCGCTCGCAACACCGCGCCGCTCGAGGGCACCTTCGACCACGGCGAGGAGGGCTACGGGCTGTGGCTCGACCCCGCCATCCAGGACAACCCGATCTACGCCGAGCACTGGGCGGGACACCGGCCCGTCGAGGTAGCGGTGGAAGAGGATCGGATCGTCATCCGCCGCAGCGGCGGCGACGAGGACTAGGCGCTCACCTCGCGGCGACCGCCCGCGTAGTCGGCGGCCTCGCGCAGGTAGCGCGCAAACGCCGCGTCGATCACCACCCCCGCCTCCCACGCACCAGGATCCTCGGGGGCGACCTTCATCGCCACCTGCAGCCCCCACGACGTACCCCGCTCGTAGAGCTCGACGAGTTCCTCGCTGGAGAAGCGGCCACCCAGGCGCCGTCGCAGCTCAGCCACGAGCGCCTCGCTCACTCGCTCCAGAGCCGGCCGACGATCGGCGGGCGCGGCCCGCAGGCGTCGCTCACCCTGCTGCCACTGATAGATCGCCGTCTCGAACGACACCGGCCGAGGCTAGCAGCGCCGGCGCGTGTGCCTCAGTTCTTCGGCAGGTTGCCCACGACATATGGCTGCTCGCCCTTGCGCATCATCCCGAGCTGCCGTGCCGCCGCTTCCATGGCCGCCTGGCCGCTGAGCGCTTCGTGCTGGCGCACGAGCTGGGAGTGTTCCTGTTCCATCCGCGCCACCATCGACTTGTCGTGGCTCGACTGGTGCCAGGTGGAGAGCATCCGCAGCCCGGCGCTCGCATACAGGTACACGAGCGCGACCAGCACGCACATCAGCGCGAGCCGCCCCACGCGATCCCAGCGCACACGCGAGCCCACCATCGGGCCACGGGCCCCGCTGCGGGCCGTGCGCGACGAGCTCCGAGCCCCGCGGGGGCGGATGGTGCCCGCCCGGGCGGCAGGGCGGGCGCTGCTGGCAGATGCCGTGGACATGCTTCCCCGCCATTCGTGCCTGGCGCCCAACCTCCTGCCGGCGCGGGGCGCATCGCCACACGCCCGCCCGTCGCCGCAGGCGCGCGTGCAGCTCCGCTGCGCGCTCGCGGCCCGGTTTAGGCGCCGCGGCGGATCGAGCGCCCCGGGAACTTAGCACGCGGGCCGAGCTGCTCCTCGATCCGCAGCAGCTGGTTGTACTTGGCCACGCGATCCGACCGCGAGGGGGCGCCGGTCTTGATCTGGCCGCAGCCCGTTGCAACCGCGAGGTCGGCGATGGTCACGTCCTCGGTCTCCCCCGAGCGGTGGCTCATGACCGCGGTGTAGCCCGCCCCGCGCGCCATCGCGATCGCCTCGAACGTCTCGGTGAGGGTCCCGATCTGATTGACCTTGATCAGGATCGAGTTGCCCACGCCAGCCTCGATCCCCCGCCGCAGGCGCTCGGTGTTGGTCACGAACAGGTCGTCCCCCACGAGCTGCACGGTCTCCCCGAGCCGCTCGGTGAGCGTCTTCCAGCCATCCCAGTCCTCCTCGTCCATCCCGTCCTCGATCGAGACGATCGGGTAGCGCTCGGCGAGGTCGGCCCAGTAGCCGGCCAGCTCGACCGAGCTGAGCGTGCGGCCCTCGTGCTCGAGCACGTATGCGCCATCGTGGAAGATCTCGCTCGTGGCGGGGTCGAGCGCGATCGCCACGTCCTCCCCGGGTCGGTAGCCGGCCGCTTCGATCCCGGCGATCAGCATCTTCAATGCCTCCTCGTTGGAGCTCAAGTCGGGCGCGAAGCCGCCCTCATCGCCCACCGCGGTCCCCAGGCCGCGCTCGTGCAGCGTGCGCTTGAGCGCGTGGAACACCTCCGCGCCCATTCGCAGGCAGTCCGAGAACGTGGCCGCGCCCCACGGAAGCACCATGAACTCCTGGAAGTCGACCTTGTTGTCGGCATGGGCGCCGCCGTTGAGCACGTTCATCATCGGCACCGGCAGGATGCGGGCCTGCTCGCCGCCGAGGTAGCGCCACAGCGGCTGGCGCTCCTCGGCCGCCTGGGCGTGCGCGGCGGCGAGCGACACGCCGAGGATCGCGTTGGCGCCGAGCCGCGACTTGTTGGGCGTCCCGTCGAGCTCGATCAGAGCACGATCGAGCGCTCCCTGGTCGGCCGCGTCAATCCCCGTGACCGCGTGCGCGATCTCGCCGTCGACGTTGGCCACCGCGCGGGTGACGCCCTTGCCCTGCCAGCGCTCACCTCCGTCGCGCAGCTCGGTCGCCTCGAACTCGCCCGTGGAGGCGCCCGAGGGCACCGCGGCGCGACCACGCGCGCCATTGCGCAGCGCGACTTCGACCTCGACCGTGGGGTTGCCTCGGCTGTCGAGGATCTGACGGGCGTGAACTGCGTCGATCTCGCTCATGGGTGAGGCCTCCCCATTCGACGGCGCCCGTTGCTCCGAGCGCCGGATTGTCGCTGCTCGCCCCGCTCGCCGGGGAGGCGGCCCGGTCGCGGAGCTAGCCGGCGGGCGTGGTGCCGGCGGCGCTGCTCTTGGGCGCTTTGTACTGCTTGCAGTCGGCCACCACGAAGCCCGAGCGGCAATCGGTTTTGGCCGTCCACTTTTTCCTGAACTGTTTGACGAATTTGCTGAGCGCTTCCTGCTGACCGGTCGCCGCCAGCTGTGCCTTGATCGAGGTCTCGACCTGCGAGAAGGACTGCTGCGAGCCGGGAGTGCTGCTCTTGACTTCGAAGATCGTGTAGCCGAAGGGAGTTTTCACCGGACCGGTGAGCTTGTTCAGCGGCGCGGAGAACATCGCTTCGTCGAGCGCTTTTATCTGTGTCCCCTTCGTCATCCCCGCGATCAGGCCGCCGGTGTTCTTGCTGGTGGGGTCGATCGAGTACTTCTTGGCAACGCTCCCGAAGCTCTTGCCGGATTCGATTTCCCGCTTGGCCTTGTTCGCGGTGGCTTCGTCTTTGGTGAGGATCTCGACGATGTTGCGCTTTTCGGGCACCCCATAGCGCGCCTTGTTTTCATTGAAGTACTTTTCGGCCGCGGCGGTGGTGACCGTCGACTTCTGCGCGACGATCTTGCGCTGGATCTTGGAGGACAGCAGGTTGAGCTTCACGCGAAGCAGCAGATCGGACACGGTCTGCCCGGAGCTCGCCAGGAATTTTTCGAATTCGGCCGCTTTCGGGAACTGTGTGCTCTTGATTTTTTCGAACTGTTTCCTGACTTCTGCGTCGGTCACCTTCACCCCGAGCGCTTTACCTTCCGATATCACCCATTGCGAAGAGATCAGGAAGCCGAGCACCTCCTGCTGGAGCGATTTGTACTGCGTTGCACACTGCGCCTTGAGCTGCGCGTTCGTCGGAGGCGCTGCGCCTTTCGCCTGAGGGGTCGTGGCGGCCAGGTGCGAGATGCACGCGCTGTAGTCGGGCGGCCGCGGCACGACCGGTTTGCCGCCCGTTGCACCGGCGGAGTTGGATGTGGCGGCAACTTCCATCCAGTGGTCGAACGCCGATTTGGCGATCGAGCTCGAGCCGTCCACCTGCACGACAGCGTCGCCGGGGATGCCGCCGCACGCCGCGAGACCGACGAGGGCAAAGAAAACGGCGCCAAGCGCCGAGGTGAGTCGGAGAGCCTTGAACACGACGCGAGCACTCTAGCGGAAAGATCGAAGCCTTTGCTTAACGAGTTCCTAAGCCGCCTCGCGCATGATCGCGAGCAGCGCGTCCGCCGCCCTGACCACACTCGGAAAGCGCTCGGTTCCGTCCTTTGGAACTCGCATCGACACCTGCGAGCGCCCCGATTCGTACAGCGCCTCGGGCAGCTCCTCGCGCAGCCGCCGCGCGCGCCTGCTGTCGAGCTCGATTGGAACCACCGCCAGGCGGTCGCCGTGGAAGCTCACCGTCTGCGCGCCGGCCTGGCCGAACTTGATCCGCGCACGCTGCAGCGCGAGCAGGTTCTCCAGGGGCTCGGGGACGGGACCGAAGCGGTCCTCGAGCTCCTCGCGCAGCCGCTCGACCTCGGCCACCTCGAGCGCACCCGCAACGCGACGGTGCACTTCGATCTTGGCCTGCTCGTAGGGCACGTAGTCGGCGGGCACGTACGCGTCGACGTTCACATCGAGGCGCACCGGCTCGGGCAGCTGCTCGCCCTCCTGCTCGGGCACGGCGGCGCGCACGGCCTCGTCGAGCATCTGCATGTAGAGCTCGAAGCCGAGCGCGGCAACGTGCCCGGACTGCTCGTCGCCGAGGAGGTTGCCCGCGCCGCGGATCTCGAGGTCTCGCATCGCGATCTTGAAGCCCGCGCCGAGCTCGGTGTAGTCCGACAGAGCCGACAGCCGCTGCGCGGCCTCGGGCGTGAGCGCGGCGGCGGAGTCGAAGAGCAGGTAGGCGTATGCGCGCTCGCGGCTGCGGCCCACGCGGCCGCGGATCTGGTAGAGCTGGGCCAGGCCGAAGGTGTCGGCGTGCTCGACGATCAGCGTGTTCGCCTGCGGAATGTCGATCCCCGACTCGATGATCGAGGTGCACACGAGCACGTCCGATCCGCCGCGCACGTAGTCCATCATCACCGCCTCGAGCTCGCCCTCCCCCATCTGGCCGTGGGCGACCGCGAAGCGCACGCCGGGGCACAGCGCGCGCAGCCGCTCGGCGGTCTCCTCGATCGTCTCGACACGGTTGTGCAGGAAGAAAGCCTGCCCGTCGCGCTCCTTCTCGCGCATGATCGCGCGCTTGACGAGCTCCTCCTCGTACTCGCCCACGTAGGTACGCACCGGGCGGCGTCCCTCGGGCGGAGTCTCGATCACCGAGATGTCGCGCAGGCCCGCGAGCGACATCTGCAACGTGCGCGGGATCGGCGTGGCCGACATCGCAATCACGTCCACCTTGAGCTTCAGCTGGCGCAGCAGCTCCTTCTGCTTGACCCCGAAGCGCTGCTCCTCATCCACGATCAGCAGGCCGAGATCCTTCGCGCGCACATCGCGCGAGAGCACGCGGTGGGTGCCGATCAGGATGTCCACGCGGCCTTCGGCAAACCCCTTCACCGCCGCCTTCTGCTCGGCGGGGGTGCGGAAGCGCGAGACGTGCTCGAGCGTGAACGGGTAGTCGGCGAGGCGCTCGGCGAAGGTGCCGTAGTGCTGCTGGGCGAGGATCGTGGTGGGTACGAGCATCAGCACCTGCTTGCCCTCGCCGGCCGCCTTGAAGGCGGCGCGCAGCGCGACCTCGGTCTTGCCATACCCCACGTCGCCGCAGATCAGGCGGTCCATCGGGCGTGGAGCCTCCATGTCCGCCTTCACGAGCTCGATCGCCTCGCGCTGGTCAGGGGTCTCGGTGAACGGGAAGCGCTCCTCGAAATCGCGCTGCCACTCGGAATCGGCGCCGAAAGCGTGCCCGCTGCGCCGCCGGCGCTCGGCGTACAGGCTGAGCAGCTCGCCAGCGAGCTCCTGCGCCGCGCGCCGGGCTCGCGCCTTCATCGTGTCCCAGCGCGTGCCCCCGAGCTTGGACAATTGGGGCCCATCCGCCCGGTCGGCCCCCGCGCCCACGTACCGCGAGATCTTCGCGAGCTGGTCGGTGGGCACGAACACGCGATCGTCGCCCTGGTATTCGAGATACAGGTAGTCGCGGGTGACGTCCGCGACCGTGCGCGTCTCAAAGCCCGCAAAGCGCGCGACCCCGTGGTCCTCGTGGACGACGATGTCGCCCGTGCGCAGCTCGGTGAAGGACCGCAGCGCGCCCCTGCGCGAGGCCGAGCCGGGACCGCGGGCCGCCTCGCCCGGACCCCCGGCGGCGCTGCGCCGGCGGCGCAACAGCCGGTGCTCGGGGAACACCGCGAGCTTCAGCTGCGGGGCGATGAAGCCCTCCCGCAATGAGGCCGCGGCGAACCGCAGCGAGGGCTCGAGCACCTGGTGTCCAACGTCGACGTCCTCCGCCAGCCACGTGGCCTTCAGCCGCCCGAGGTTGTAGGCGGCGCGCTCGCCCTCGCCCCGGCGCGGGAAGGCCACCACCGTCCGGTAACCCGATCGCACTAGCTTCTCGAGCTCGGGCTCGGCCTCGCCGAGCGAGCGTGCGGCGGTGTCTGCGGCCTGGGCGCGCAGCTCGATCTCCTGACCGGCCGCATGCGAGGAGAGCCAGATGCGCGCGCGCTCGGCGAGCGTCTCCTGGATGCTCTCGGGGCTGACATACAGGTGGTGCGCGTCCTCGTCGCCGAACGCCGCGCACACGTCGCTCCAGTGGTCGCGGAGCACGGGTGCGAGATCCTCCTCCGCGGCCACCACGAGCTCGGCGCCGTCGCCCACGAGGTCGAGCAACGCCCCGAAGCGCTCGACCGGGAGCAGCTCTGCGATGTCCGGGCGCCCGCCCTCGCCGTTCTCGCCCGTCGCGAAGGCGCCGGTCGCCGCAGCGATCTCGGCGAGCTCTCGATGCTCGACCGCGAGCTCGGCCGCGGGCGCGATCTCCACCTCCTCGGCGTCGCCCAGCGAGCGCTGCGTGAAGGTCGAGAACCACCGCAGGGACTCGATCTCGACGTCGAACATGTCCACCCGCACCGCCCGATCCTCGGTCGCTCCGAACACGTCGAGCAGGCCGCCCCGCAGCGCGAACTGACCACGCTCCTCGACCTGGTCGACGCGCTCATAGCCGGCGGCGACGAGCTCGCGCGCGCACTCCTCGAGGTCGAGCAGCTCCCCCACCCGCAGCGTGAACGAGTGTGGGCGCAGCGCCGGGTCGGGCACCTTCTCAGACAGCGCCACCGCGCTCACGACCACCACCGGCTGGCCCGCCTGCTGCTCGGCGGCCCGGTCAGCCTCGTTCGCCAGCAACGAGTCCAGCGCTGCCACGCGAAGTCCCACCAGGTGCGGAGGAGGCGCCAGGTGCGACTCGTATGCGACGCCGCGCGAGGGGTAGTAGCGAACGCGGCGCGGCGCAAGCCACGCACGCAGGTCGGCGGCGAGGTCGCGGGCGGCGCGATCGTCGCCCACCACCACGAGCGTCGGCCGCGAGCGCGCGCGCTCGTCGATCTCGGCGAGCGCCGCGATCAGGTAGGGACGCAGTGAGCTCGAGACGAACGCGTGGCCGCCGTCGCGGCTGAGGCGGCGCGTCGGCTCGTCCTCGGCGCCGAGCCCCAGCAGCGTGCGCAACGCGCCACCCGCGGCCATCTAGCGCGCCGCCTCGCGCGGCTCGGCGGCGCCCTCGCCGAGCACCCACTCGACCTCCTCGGCCGCGCGCTGGACGAGCTGATCGACCTCCGCGGCGCTCTCGCGGAAGCGCCCGAGCACCCACGCCGAGACGATCTCCGGGTCGGTCGAGTCGGGTCGCCCGACACCGCCGCGCACGCGTGCGAAGTCGCCCGAGCCGAGCTCGCGCTTGAGCGACTTCAGGCCGTTGTGTCCTGCGAGCCCTCCGCCCACGCGGGAGCGCACCTCGCCGAAGGGCAGGTCGATCTCGTCGTGCACCACGAGCACGCGCTCGAGCGGCAGCTTGAAGGAGCCGCGCGCGGGCCCGACCGAGCGCCCCGCGTCATTCATTTGCGTCTGCGGCAGCAGTAGCGCGACCCGTGGTGCGGGCGGCGAGCCGAGCGCCGGCGCGCCTGCGCTCGAGGCCCGGCCCTCGGCGAGACGCGCGCGAAAGCGCTCCTTGCCCCATTTCAGGCCCCAGCGCCGGGCGAGCTCCTCGACAACGAGGAAGCCCAGGTTGTGCCGCGTGGCGGCGTACTCGCTGCCCGGGTTGCCCAGTCCGACGATCAGCCAGTCGATCGCTCCGCCACCGCCGCCGAAGGGGCGTCGCAGGAGCCGCTACTCCTCGTCGGAGGAGTCCTCGGAGCCGGCGTCGTCCTCCTGGACTGCGTCCTCGCCCACGAGCTCTGTCTCGGCTTCGATTTCCTCTTCCGCCTGAGCCTGCAGACGAGGCGGTGAGAGCGTGGCGACGGTGGTCTCCTCGAGGTCGTCGAGGAACGTGACCCCCTCTGGCACCGCGACCGCGCTGAGCAGGATCGTCTCGCCGATCTCGAGCTCGCCCACCGCGTGCACGATCGCCTCGGGGATCGCCGTGGGGAGCGCCTGCACGTTGAGCTCGCGCGTGATCTGCTCGAGCACCCCACCTTCCTTGACCCCGGGGGCATCGTCCACCCCAGTCAGCTCGAGCGGCACCGTTGCGCTGATCTCCTCGTCGAGCTTGACCCGCAGCAGGTCCACGTGGGTGGTCTCACCGAGCAGCGGGTGGCGCTGAGCCTCCTTGAGCACCACCGGGGTGGCCCTGCCGCCGTCGACCGAGAGGTCGAGTACCGCGCCCGTGCCCGCAAGCGCCACGCGCAGCTCGCGGGCGTCGGCGTCAAAGCCCACGGCCTCGCCCTCGCCGCCGTACACCACGCCGGGAACGCGGCCGCTGCGGCGCAGGCGTCGAGCCGCGCGCGAGCCGCCCGCAGAGCGGCTGTTGACGTTGAGCTTGGTGGTGGCGTTGGCCATGGCGCGAGGTGAGACTCTAGCAACCGCCTTCGTTGGGTATTGGCGCGCTGAGCGTAAGCAGCGTGACCGATACGCCGCCGAGGAAGTTCCCGCCGCGGCGCACCCCGATGCACTGCACGACGGGCAGCTTGCCGATCACCGTCCACGCCAGGCGCGTGCGCCCGCTGGCGCCGGCGAGCGAGTACGCGGTGGGCGATTCGAGCGAGAGGATCTTCACGGCTCCCGAGCGGCGCAGGCGTGGATTGCTCGCGTTGGCGCGCACGCTCGCCACGCACGCGGCGCTCTTGCGGCAGCCCGCCAGACCGCGCATCATGCCCGCGACGTCGCCGCGCGCCTCGGCTTCGATCAGCGCCAGGGCGGCGTCGCGTTCGGTGTTCTCCACGCTGAGGAAGCGTGCGAGCGCCACACCGAGGAGCACGACCAGGACCGCACCCGCCGCGAGCAGCCGGCGCAGCAGGCGGCGCGTACGCGGGGACAGGCCCCCCCACCATGCGCGCGGGCCGCGCGCAGAGGCGGCGGGCATTGCCGTCGAGGGCGCCATGGTCATGGAGATCTGACTAGAACAGCTGGTTCTCGCCGCCGAAGACCTCACTCACCGAGTCATCGACGAAGATCCGCCTGATCGAGTCCGTGAGCAGCTCGGCGCAGGGGAGCACGCGCACGTTCTGCGGCCGGCCCGCGGCGACCGGGATCGTGTCCGTGACCACGATCTCCTCGAGCCCCGAGGTGCGCAGGTTCTCGAACGCGTCGCCCGAGAAGATCGCGTGGGTGGCGGCCGCGTAGATCCGCTTTGCGCCTTCCTCCTTGACCGTCTTGGCGGCCGCCTTGAGCGTGCCTGCGGTGTCGATCATGTCGTCCACGATCACCGCCGTCCTGCCCTTGACGTCGCCGATCACGTAGCCGATCTCGGCGACCTGCTGCGCCGGGCGCTCCTTGTCGAGGATCGCCAGCTCGGCCCCGATCTTGGAGGCGAATTTCTTGTTGAGCTTGACCCGCCCCGCGTCCGGAGCCACGACCACGAGGTCCGGCAGCCCGAGGTCGGCAAAGTACTGGGTGAGCATGAACAGCGCGGTCATGTGATCCACCGGTTTCTGGAAGAAGCCCTGGATCTGACCGGCGTGCAGGTCCATCGTCAGCACCCTGTCGGCGCCGGCGGCCTCGAGCATGCGGGCGACCATCCTCGAGGAGATGGGCTCGCGGGGCGCCGACTTCTTGTCCTGGCGCGAGTAGCCGAACCAGGGCGTGACGGCGATAACGCGGTGCGCTGAGGCTCCGACCGCGGCGTCGATCATGAATATGAGCTCCATCAGGGAGTCGTTGGCCGTGACTCCCGTCTGCGGGTTGCCGCAGGTGGACTGGACGATGAAAACGTCAGCGCCGCGGATCGAGTCCTCGTAGCGGCAGTAGACCTCTCCGTTGGAGAACGTCTTCAGCT
>FSYY01000031.1_pt1 | contig 21749 bp, 17 predicted proteins | sample 1638681 | NCBI WGS metagenome assembly FSYY01 (sample SAMEA3914813, study PRJEB12502) | metagenome | biome: forest; material: soil | place: Canada | collected 2011-07-07 | depth 0.3 m | reverse complement strand
GTCCGGCCCGATGCGCGTGGCCCTCGACATCGGCGGCTGGGCGTGGGCCTCGGCGATCGCCGACGAGTCGACCGCGGTGAGGTACGTCCGCTCGAGCTACAAGCACTTCAACAGCGACTCGCAGATGGAACTGCTCGCCAACGCAGGCGTGACGCTGATGCCCCTGTTCGGCGAAGGCGGGACGCTCGCCGGCTACAACAACTCGGCGTTCATCGGCGAAATCGTGAGCTGGTTCAAGCGCTACGGGAAGGGCGGCACGTTCTGGGCGGGCCGGCCGGTGGACCTCGGCGCGACCACCGCGGAGCTGATCAACGAGCCGGGCAACCCCTACTTCTACCCCGATTACAACAACGTCTCGCTGTATGCGGGCCTGACCAAAGCCGTGCACAGCGCGCTTGAAGGGAGCTTTACGCCCGACGTCCGGCCGAAGCTGCTCGTCTCCTACGACGGCGGCTTCAACGGCTCCCCCTACGGGCGTGCGATCTTCGCCGCCGGCGCCGTCGCCGACGGAGTGACGGTCCACCCCTACGGTGGCCACGGCTCCGAAAGCGCGCTCGGCGGCCGCGACCGCGTCACGCAGGCGCACGCCGAGACGGGCCTGCCCGTGTACGTGACCGAGATCGGCTGGCCCACCGCACTCGGGCAGTCGCCCACCGGCGACTCGCTGCAGTGGTCAGAAGCGCAGCAGGCGGCCAACGTCACGAACTTCATCGCCTGGGCGCGGAGCCTCGGGTACGTGGGCGACGTGACCTACTTCAACTACGCCGACTACGGGTCGAACAACTGGTACGGCGTGGTCAACTCGACCGGCAGCTCGCACAAGCTCGCCTTCTACGCGCTGAAAGCCGCCGCGGGCGTCTAGAGCCAGGCGTCGCGAGGAGTCGGAGGCCTGCTGTAGCTTGCAGGCGATGATCGCTCATGTCGGTTGAACGCCTGAGACCGATCCTGCGCCGCACCGGCGAGCGGCCCGGAGGCCGGTCGGCGGCGGTCGCGGCAGCCGTGCTGCTGGGTCTCCTCGGCGGTGCCCTCGCGGCGCGCAAACCGAGCGACGCCGTGATCCTCTGCCTGGTGATCGGCGCCGTGATCGCGCTCGCGGCGCTCGGCGAGCGCGCCTTCGCGTGGGCGATCGTGCTCGTGGTGGTCGCACCCTGGTACCCGTTCATCTCCGCCACCGCCGAACCGCCGATCGTCCGCCAGAAGGTGCTCAGCGCGGCGATCGCAGCGGCGCCGCTGGCGCCGTGGCTGTGGTCGCTGGCGTTCGGCGGACGCAGAACCCGGCCGAGCCGCGGCGCGCTGCTGATGGGGCTGCTGTTCGTGAGCCTCGCCGTGCTCATCTACGACACGCTCGGGAGCGTCTCGGCGATGATCGAACAGGGGGTCGTGGGCTTCCTGTTCGCCGGCGTGACCTTCCTCTGCGCCCGGCGCTTCGGCGACGGCCGCGCCTGGCTTGCGGCCGCCTTCGGGGGCCTGCTCGTCCTCGGTCTGCTCGGTGCGGACGCATACCTGCGCGCCCCGGGCCATCGCGTCGGCTACTTCGTCGGCTATCCGATCACCTATGGCGCGCTCGTCGTGGGGCTGCTCCCCGCCGGCCTGCTGTTCGCTTACCAGCGCTCGCGACTTCTCGCGGGCGGGCTCGCAGCCGGGGTGGCGGCCCTGCTGATCTTCAGCGAATCGCGCAGCTCGTGGGTCGCGGCGACCGCGCTGCTGATGCTGGCGGTGATACTGCAGGCGCGCGCGGGCAACTTCCGCGCGCTCGGGGCGGTCGCCGCCGTCGTGGTGCTGCTCACGGGGCTGATCCTCGCCACTGGATCGCTGCAGCACATCGTCGAAACGAAGCTGAGCGCCAAGGTCGCGAGCTCCCAGTCGGTCACACACCGCCAATGGAGCTACGGCTATGCCCTGGAAACGATCGGCCGCTCTCCCGTGTTCGGCGCCGGCGCGCCGGGCTTTTCGGCCAAGGAAGCGGCGAGCAAAACGACGATCGGGGCGATCGACAACGGCTACGTGTCGATCTCGGTGGACCTCGGCCTGTTCGGATTCGTCGCGGCGATGATCCCGATCGCGGTGGCCGTGCGCGTCCTCGCCCGCTGCCTGCGCCTCGGCATCACCCCCCCCTACGAGCTCTCGCTGGCGCTCGGAATCGTCGGGCTGGCGTTCGTGGCGCTCTTCTACGACAGCTTCTACTGGGCGCAGATCGACCTGCTGCTGGGCGCCATGGGCGGCATGCTCTCCACGCGCCTGTCGCACATCGGGGTGGGCGCGGTGGGCGCCCGCATCCGCCGCCGCCGCCGGAGCCGCATCCTGCTCAGGTTGGCGAGCTGATCTTGCGGGGGGGGCGCCTGCGCGAGCTCGGCGGCCCGCTCGCCGGTGGCTCCGGCGTGTCGTAGCCGTAGTCGTAGTAGCCGCTGCGGGCGCTCAGCTTGATGTCGGTCACCACAAGGCCGAAGACCCGCACGCCGCTCTGGGCCAGGAGCCGCGCAGCCGCGCGAACCCGGTCGCGGCGAGAGGAGCCCGCTTTGCCGATCAGGATCACCCCGTCCACCTCGCGCTGGCGCAGCAGCACGCGGGTGTCGGCCACCGGCAGCAGCGGCGGCGAGTCGACGATCACCACGTCCGCCGTTTCGCGCGCGAACGAGAGCACCTCGCCCATCCGCCCGGCGCTGAGCAGGTCCGCGGAGTTCGGCGGCACGGTTCCGGCGCCGATCACGAACAGCCCCGGCTCCTCCTCGACGGGCACCAGGTAGTCCTCGAAGTCCTCGCCCGAGATCAGCATGTCCGAGAGCCCGGGAGCGCTGCGCGGGATACCGAGCATCCTCGCGACCGCGGGGCGGCGCAGGTCGGCCTCGAGCAGCACCACCCTGCGCCCGACCGCCGCAAGCGCGGTCGCGAGGTTGACGGCGACGGTGCTCTTGCCCTCGCTCTCGTCGGCGCTTGTGATCACGAAGCAGCGTGCCTGGCCGCCCGGGTCGAGGAAGCGCAGCCCCTCGCGGAGCATGCGGTAGGCCTCCCCCGTCGGTCCGGCGAGCAGCTTGGCCGGGCTCCCCGCAGGCGTGTGGGGGACGCTTGCGATTATCGGGTAGTCGGGGACAGCGCGTTCGAAGTCCTCGAGCGTCTTCAGGCGCCGATCGAGGAAGTCGACCAGCAGGGCGAGCCCCGAACCGAGCAGCAGCCCCACCACTAGACCCAGCAGGGCGTCGCGTTTGGGCTTTGGCGAGACGGGCGTGCCGTTCGGCTGCGCCTGGGCGATCAGCTCGGCGTCGCCGGTCTGCAGGGAACGGAGCACACCGAGCTGTCTGAGGCTTTCACCGAGCTTGGCCTGCTCGGCGGCGGACGCTGTCTGCAGCGACTGGTTGACCAATTCTTCGGCCTGCGCCACCGTCGCGCGATCGGTCTGACGGCGGTAGACGATGTAGCCGTTGGCGAACGCGTTGGCCACCGCGGCGGCTTCGCGCGGGTTCGAGCGGGTCGCCTTGATCGTCGCGATATCGGCGTTGGTGTTCGGCGTGACGCTGATCGATTCGATCAGCGAGCTCACGCGTTCGTTGGTTTTCAGCAGGCTGGCGGCCTCGCTGCCGACGTTCAAGGAGGTGATCACGTCGATGCTCGTCTGGGTCGTCCGCTGCGGTTCCTGCTGGCCGGTCGAGAACAGGTTGTTCCCGAACAGCGCCTGGGCGAAGCCCGGGTCGCGGAACAGCAGCTGCGCCGAGGCGCTGTATTGCTTGGGCGAGCGCAGCGAGAGCCCCACCGCGACGCCCACGCTCGCGAGCACGGTCAGCAGCACGACCCATTTCCGGCGCCAGAGGACCGACAGCAGCTCGAATGGGGAGACGGTGGGGGCGCCTGGAGCGTCCGTTCCGGGCTCGATCTCAGGCACGGCTAGGGAGTCCTCGCGATCGCGTTTGGCATGCACGCGATGATACGGGCCCGGTCCCGATCCCCGCTGCAGCTACACGGGCGGCGGGCAGACTTCCGGGCTGAGGAAGGGGCACTTGTCATCACGGGCTTCTATCGGTCGTCGGGCGCGCATGCCTTAGGCGCGGGCGCGCAGCGCGGCGAGCGCGTCGGCCACGAAGCGCTCCTGGCTGTCGAGGTAGGGGCCGATCCGAAACGCCTGCGCGCGCTCGTAGGCCCGCCCGACGCGGGCGGCCGTCTCGGCGGGCTCGCGCATGATGCGGGCGAGCGCTGCAGCCGCGCCGGAGGCGTCACCCCGGGCGAACAGCAGCGCGTGCTCCTCGTCGTGCATGCCCTCGCCGATCCCTCCCACGTCCGAGGCCACCAGCGGGACGCGCGCGAGAGCGCCCTCGATCGTGACGAGCGGAAACGGCTCGTTCCAGGTCGAGGGCACGATCAGCGCGTGCGCGCGCGCGAGCGTCGCCGCCGCCTCCGCGGGCGAGCGCTGCCCCTGCCACAGCACGGCGTCTCCCACGCCGAGGCTCGCCGCCAGCCGGCGCATCTCCTCGCCGTGTCCGGCGTCCTCGGGCCCCACCACCACCAGGCGCGCGCCGGGGGCTCGATCGGAGCGCAGCAGCGCGAGCGCCTCGATCGCCACCGCCAGACCCTTGTAAGGGGTGACTCGCCCGAGGAACGCGATCTCGGGCTCGGGTGCAGGGGCGCGCACGACCTCGGCGTAGAGGTCTCCGTAGCGCGGCACCGAGTGGTCTACCCGCTCGAGCACGGCCTCCACGAAGGGGGGCGTCGCCACCATTCGCCTGATCGCCTCGGAGTTCCACGAGATCGCCGCGCGCAGCGGCGCGGCGGGCTCGAGCCGCAGCGCGGGCAGCCGGTTGAGCGTACGACAGCCCGCCGCCCACGCCGAGCGGACCGGATCGGCTCCCGCACCCGGCCGCAGCTCGCGCAGAAATTGATCGTGCATGAACAGCGACCCGAACCAGTGCTCGCAGACGCGGAAGGCCAGCGGCACGCGACTGTCGGCGAGCACGCGCAGGGCAGCCTGCGGGACCGAGGACCCATTCCAGATGTAGATCATGTCGGGGGCCCAGCGCAGCGCGGAGCGCGCCAGCGCGCTCGCCCGCAGGGCGGCCAGCGGCGCGCGCAGCGCCCCTCGCGCGTCGGGGCTCAGCAGGGCGAGCTCGCGGCGCACCCCCGGTTCGTTGCCGACGCGGCGGCGATCCCTATCGCAGGTCAGCACGAGTACCTCGTGGTGCTCGCGCAGGCGCTCGACCACGCCGGCGCACTCGACCTCGTAGCCGCCGAGGGCCACGGGAGGGAAGAAAGTGGACAGCACTAGGATGCGCACGGCGCTTACGTTATCCGCGCCTGGAGCCGACTAGATCCTGTGCACCGAGCCTCCGCCGCAAAGCCGCGCACGCTCACGACCACGGAGTCCCGGCCGACGACCTCGGCGGCGCAGAGCCCCCAGCTCGCCGACAGGCTGGCGCAGGTCGAGCGCCTCTTCCCGGTGCCGCGAATGCCCCCCGCGGAGCTCTCGATCCGCCTGAAAACCTCGCCGCTGCTGCGGCGCTTGGTCCCCACGCGGTTCGTGGTCAGCCGCGCCGAGCGCAAGGGCGAGGCCGTCTGGCAGGAGGCCGGCCGTGAGCACGAGCGCGCGCTGGAGACGATGGCGGCGGTTGTCTGCGGCACCGCACGCGAGCCTGAGCTGGCCGAGCTGTCGCGGCGCCACGTGATCGAGAACCACGTGTGGGACGGGCTGTTCTGGCAGCGGTGGGGGCCCCCGAGGATCGAGCCGCGCTCGCGCGAGCTGCTGCTGGAGCTAGCCGCCTCGCCCCGCGGCATGATTCTCAGCCCATGCCACATCGGCCCCTACTTCCGTTCGGGACGGCTATTCGAAGCCCTCGGCATCAAGACCTACGCAGCCTCCGGGGAGTGGTTCTTCCAGGCGCCGAGCAACGACTACTGGGGCCGACGCCTGGCGCGCTGGCGCCGCTCCGTGTGGCGCATTCGGCTGGTGCCGGCGACGGGATCCTACGAGGTGCTGCGGGCATTGCTGGCGCGTGGCGAGTGCGTGTGGGTCTACTTCGACATGCCTGGCCGTCGCCAGACGCCGTTCCTAGGCAAGACGGCTGCGCTCGCCGATGGCACCGTGCGCCTCGCCGAGGAGACCGGAGCGCCGATCGTGCCGATGCGTGCACGGCGCGCCGCACACGAGGTTTGGCTCGACGTCGGGACGCCGCTCGAGGCAGCGGACTTTCGCGACACCGAAGCGCTGCAGCGGGAGCTCGCGCGTCGGCACGACGCTTGGATCCTCGAGCTCCCCGAGGCGATGGCGCCCCCGCGCGCCTTCGGATGGGAGGACGGCGCCACCGCACAGGGCTGGTCTCGGCCGCGTTCACAGCGCACGGACAAGACGAGCCCCGTCGGGTGAGCGGCGCCGGCCTGCTCGCCGTCGCCGTTGCCAACGGGGCGCATCGCCCAGCTCGCACCCGGCGGCGGCGGCGCCGCCGCTGAGATGCGCGTCCTGTTCTTCAACGAGGGCAATCTGGGCAGCCACATACTCGGCCAGGCGCGCCTCGACGCCGCGCTGAGGCTCGGCCTCGACGCGGACCCCGCGATCGACGCGCGCTTTGCGGGCCTCGAGCCGATGGGCCGCTGGAGCAGGGCGGTGGCCGAGCGGCCGATACCGATCGCCGCGCAGCGCAACCTCGACCTCCGCGCGCTGCGCTGGCATCTCGTGCAATCGCTGCGCGGCAGGCGCGCGCTCGAGCGCGAGCTGCGCGCGTGGCCGGCCGACTGCGTGCAGATCCACACGCAGTCGGTCGCCCTGCTTGCCAAGGGGCTGATGCGCCGCGTTCCGGTGATCGTCTCGCTCGACACGACCCTGCGCGACTGGTCGGCGATGCCGGCGTGGGCGGCCGACGCGCGCGAACAGCTCACCCATGCACCCGCCCGCGTGCTCGAGCGGCGCGCCCTACGCTCGGCCGCGCTCGTGCTCGCCTGGACCGACTGGGCGCGCGGCGCCGTCGCCGAGCAAGCGCCCGGGGCGCGCGTGATCGAGCACCACCCGGGGCTCGATCTCGACCACTACACCCCGGCTGCGCGCGAGCCGCGCGAGCGTCCGAGGGTGCTGTTCGTGGGGGGGCGCTTCGCGGAGAAGGGCGGCGAGGACCTGCTCGCGGCGCTCGAGGACCGGCTCGGGGTCGATCTGGACCTCGACATCGTCACGCCGACTGCGGCACGGGCGCGCGCGGGCGTGCGCGTGCACCGGCTCGACTCCTCCGATCCCCGGCTGGTCGAGCTGCTGCGCCAGGCCGACGTGCTGTGCCTGCCGACCTACGGCGACAGCAACCCGTGGGTCCTGATCGAGGCGATGGCGTGCGGCACCCCGGTCGTATCGACGTCGGTGGGGGCGATCCCGGAGATGCTCGAACACGGGCGAGCGGGGGTGCTGGTGCCCCACGGCGACCCTCGGGCGCTACGGGAGGCGCTCCTCGCGCTGCTGTCCGACACCGCGCGGCGCGGCGAGCTCGCTGCCGCCGCACGCCGCCGCTGCGAGCAGCGCTACGACGCGCGGCGGCAGTTCAAGACCCTGGTGGGGCTGATGCGAGGGCTCGTGCGGGGGGAACGAGGAGCCTAGCCCTCGGCTATCCGTCCCCGGCGCAGCACGAGGCGGATGTCGTCGAGCTCGAGCGCCCGCAGCCAGAACAGCAGCGCCGGGTAGCAGACACATGCGGCCGCCACCAGCACCGCGAGCGGCGCGTCCAGGAGCCGCAGCGCACCGAGGATGGCTGCGAGCACGGCCGCTGCCAGGGCGGTCCTGCCCAGGCGGCCGAGGCTCGGGTGCGGGATCTCGAGCGTGCGCAGCACGAGCGCGAGCGCGATCGCGAACACCACCACCTCGGTGACGAGCGTCATCCAGGCGGCGCCCATGAACCCGAACAGCGGCACCAGGATCAGGTTGCCGATCAGGTTGACCACGAGCGCCGCGATGCTGATCCGCAGCAGCCGTTGCTGCAGGCCGAGGACGAGCAGCAGGTTGCCGTTGAGGTAGCCGAAGCAGATCAGGATGAAGGCGGCGCCGAGCACGGGCAGCGCGGGCGCCGCGGCGGCGAATTCAGCGCCGAAGATCAGCCTGACGAGGGGGTCGGCGGCGGAGATCGCGAACGCAAGCGCCCCGAAGGAGGCGACCGCCAACAGCTCCGCGGTTAGCTGCGCGGTGCGGATCAGGCGTTCGCGGTCACCTGGCCAGGAGGCGGCCAGCACCGGCGCGAGCGTGGTCATGATCGAGATCGGGACGAAATGCGACTGGTCGAGGACGTTGTAGACCGCGCCGTATAGCCCCGCCTGCTGGCTGCCCTTGACCACAAACACGATCACCTGGTCGATGCGGGCATAGGCGATCACGAGCAGGCCCGAGATGCCGATCGGCAGGCCCACGCGCACGAGGTGGGCGATGTGCTTGCGCGATGGACGCGGCCGGCGCACGCCCAGGCGCAGCACCGCGAGGCCCTGGACCAACGAGCCGATCGTGTTGGTCGCGGCGAGCCCGATCGCGAGCGCGATGATGCCCCCGCCCTTCGAGGAGATGATCAGGACGGCGATCGTCCACAGGATGCTGCGCAGCGTCAGGACGAACATCGGCACGCGGTTGTCGACGCGCAACTGGAACAGCAGGCCGAGCGCGCCCACGCCGCCGAAGGGCATCGCGGTCAGCAGGATCAGCCCGGCGATCAGCATCGAGTGGTTCTGCGAGAGCAACGCGATCGCGCCGAAGCAGATGATCATCACCGGTCCCAGCACGATCAGCCGCAGCATCAGCATCGAGCCGATCCACTCGTGCTCGTGCTCGGGCGAGCGGGCGGCTTCGCGCAGCACGACCCCTTCGATGCCGAAGTTGTTGAAGTACCCGACCAGCGTTATGACGATGAACAGCGTCGACCACTCGCCGTAGCCGGCCTTGCCGAGGGTGCGCACGACGATCGCGGTGACAACAACGCCGACCGCGAGGTTGAGGACGCGCACGACGACCTGCATGAGGATGTCGGTGGCGGCGCGTTGCCGGGTGGCATGGCGAGCTTGGGGCGACATGGACGCGACATCCCGTTCGGGTGCGAGCCACAGTATCCCTTCAGGGCGTCCGCACACCGGCGCCGCGGGGCGCCCTTGCGCGCGCGATGCAGCGGTCCCTCAAGGGCCGTCCGGGGCCTGCCGATAGCGCCTATACCATTGCGATGTCTACATCGCGGGGGCGTAGAAGGCTCGCGCAGCGGTGTCCCCGCCCGGCGTGACAGGCGCCGCCGGCGAACGATCAGAGAGGAAGCATCAGTGGCGAATACGACCTTGATCACCGGCGGAAGCGGCTACATCGGATCGCTCCTCGCCCAGGAGCTGGGCGCAGCCGGCCGAGGAGTGCGGGTCCTCGACTCCCTCCTGCACGGACAGGAGGACATCGCCTCCGAGCAGGAGCGCGCCGGCGTCGAGGTGATCCGCGGCGACATCCGCGACCCCGACGCGCGGCGGCGCGCGCTCGACGGCGCCGACGCCGTCGTGCACCTCGCCGCGATCGTGGGCGACCCCGCGTGCGCGCTCGACCCCGCGCTGTCCGACGAGGTCAACGTGCAGGCCACCGAGGCGCTCGTGGCCGACGCGGCCACGGCCGGCGTCGAGCGACTGGTGTTCGCCTCGACGTGCTCCAACTACGGGCGCATGGCCGACCCCACGGTGCCTATCACCGAGGACGGGGAGCTGAGGCCGGTCTCCCTGTATGCCGAACAGAAGGTGGGCATGGAGAAGCTCATCCTCGGCGGAAATGGCGCGGTCAAGCCGACCTGCCTGCGCTTCGCGACCGTGTACGGCGTGGGCCGGCGCATGCGCTTCGACCTCACCGTCAACGAGTTCACCCGCGAACTGTGGGCCGATCGCGAGCTGGAAGTGTTCGGCGAGCAGTTCTGGCGTCCCTACATCCACGTGCGCGACGCGGCTCGCGCCGTGCGCACCGTGCTCGAGGCACCCGCTGAGAAGGTGAGCGGTCGCGTCTTCAACGCCGGGCGCTCGGGAGAGAACTACCGCAAGCTCGACATCGTCGAGGAGATCGGCCGGCAGACCGACCGCGGCAAGGTCTCCTACGTGCGCCGCGACGAGGACCCGCGCGACTACAAGGTGAGCTTCGACACGATCCGCGCCGAGCTCGGGTTCGAGACGCTGATGACCGTCCCCGACGGTATCGCCGAGATCCTCGCCGGGCTCGACGCCGAGGCGTTCGGCGATCCCTTCGACCCGCGCTACAAGAACGTCCCGTGAGCGCACCCGCACGCAACTTCAGCGAGCCGACGGCCGAGGCGTTTCCCGAGCTGCCGCTGTTCGACCTCCGGCTGGAGCCGCAGGACAAGCTGGCGGTGGCGGAAACCCTGCGCTCGGGCTGGCTGACGATGGGTCCGCGGACCGCCGAGCTCGAGGAGGTCTTCGCGGCGCACCTCGGCGTCCAGCACGCGATCGCGGTCTCGAGCTGCACGGCGGCCCTGCACCTCGCCTACCTGGCCGCGGGAGTGGGCCCCGGCGACGAGGTGATCGTGCCCTCGTTCACGTTCACCGCCACCGCTGCCGCTGTGATCTACTGCGGCGCCAGCCCGGTGTTCGCCGAGATCGTCTCGCGCGAGAACCCGTCTCTCGATCCCGACGACGTGGAGGCCCGCATCACCCCCCGCACGAAGGCCGTGTGCGTGGTCCACTTCGCGGGCTATCCCGCCGCCGTCGACCGCCTCGCCGAGCTCTGTCGCGAACGCGGCATCGCGCTGATCGAGGACGTTGCCCACGCCCCGAGCGCGACCCTGCAGGGGCGCAAACTCGGCAGCTGGGGCCTGGCGGGCGCGTTCAGCTTCTTCTCCAACAAGGTGCTCTCGGTGGGCGAGGGTGGACTGCTCTCGACCGACAGCGACGAGGTCGCCGCGTTCGTGCGCTCGCGCCGCTCGCACGCGATGACGAGCGGCACCTGGGATCGCCACAGCGGGCGCACCGACGCCTATGACGTGACGGCGCTCGGCTTCAACTACCGCCTCGATGAGCCGCGCGCGGCGCTGCTGCTCTCGCGCATGCGCAGGCTCGAGGCGGAGATCGCGCGCCGGCGCGAGCTGACGCTGCGCTACCGCGCGCTGCTCGCCCACCTCGACGGGATCATCGTGCCGTTCGCAGGAGACAGCGTGGCTGACTCGTCCTGCTACGTGCTCCCGATCATGATCGAGCAGGACGGCAGGCAGGCGCAGGTGAGCAGCGACATGCGCGAGCGCGGCGTCCAGACGAGCATCTTCTACCCCTCGATCCACCGCTTCACCGCCTACCGCGAGCGTTTCCCCGGCGTCTCGCTGCCGATCACCGAGCTGGCCTCGCGGACCGAGCTGACGCTCCCGCTCTATCCGCACATGACCTTCGAGGACCAGGATAGGGTCGTGGCCGTGCTCGAGGAGGCGCTCGCGCGATGAGCGCCTGGCGCGTACCCCTCACCGACATCGCGATGGCCGAGGAGGACGTGCAGGCCGTGCTCGACTGCCTGGACTCGGGCTGGCTGACGATGGGGCCCCGTACGCAAGCCTTCGAGGAGGCGCTCGCGTCCTACGTCGGCACGCACCACGCGGTGACCGTCTCGAGCGGCACCGCCGCTCTGCACCTGGCCCTGCTCGCCGCCGGAGTGGGCGCCGGAGACGAGGTGCTGGTTCCCGCGTTCACGTTCGTGGCGAGCGCCAGCGCCGTGCGCTATGTGGGCGCCGAGCCCGTGCTCTGCGACGTGCGCAGCCCGCAGGACTTCAACATCGACCCGGAGGACGTCGCGCAGCGGATCACCCCGCGCACGCGTGCGGTGATCGGAGTGCACTTCTGCGGCTATCCCGCCGCGGTGGACGCGCTGCGCGAGCTGTGCGACGCGCACGGCCTGATCCTGATCGAGGACTGCGCCCAGGCGATCGGCGCCACGCTCGACGAGACCGCCCGCCGGGTGGGCACGGTCGGCGAGCTCGGCGCGTTCAGCTTCTTCTCCAAGAAGCAGCTGTGCGTCGGCGAGGGCGGGATGGTCACGAGCGCGGACGAGCGGCTGGCCGATCGCGTGCGCCTGCTGCGCTCCCACGCCCTCTCGAGCAGCACCTGGGATCGGCACCGCGGACACGACCCCGCCTATGACGTGGTGGACATCGGCTACAACTTCCGGCTCGACGAGCCCCGCGCTGCGCTCGGCCTGAGCCGGCTGGCGCGCCTGGAGGGCGACATCGCCACGCGCCGGGCAACCGTCCGTGCCTACCGGGAGCGCTTCGCCGAGGTCCCGGGGGTCGAGCTCGCCTTCGACGAGGAGGCCGTTGCGCGCTCCTCGCACTTCGCCTTCCCGATACTGCTCGCCGACCGCGACCACCGCGACCGGCTGCGCGCCTCGTTGAAAGCGGATGGGATCCAGACGACCTGGTATCCGGCGCTGCACACCTTCACCGAGTACCGGCGCCTGGCACCGAGCGACGGGCTGGTGCAGGCGAGCGCGGCGGCCGATCGCCACTGCGCGCTGCCGCTCAGCACGACGATGGACGAGACGACGGTGGACATCGTCGTCGACGCCGTCCGCGCTGCCCTCGGCGAGCCGCGCGCTTCGGGCTGGGCCGCGGCGGCTCAGGGCGCGCACGGGCCCCGCTAAGCGTCGGGCGGTATCAGCCGGTCACGCACCGACTCGAACTCCTCCTGGGCCTGCTCGTAGTCGTCGTGGCGTCCGATGTCCAGCCAGTAGTCCTCGCTCGGCCAGGCGCGCACGACCTCGCCGGCGGCGATCAGCCGTAGGACGAGGTCGGGGAAGTCGATCCGCTCGCCCGGATCGATCAGCGCGAGCGCGCGTGGCGCGAAGCAGTAGACGCCCATGCTCGCCGTGAAGTCGATCGCCGGCTTCTCGTCGTAGCCGGTCAGCCGGGTGGGGTCCTCCTGGTCGGCGAACCGCAGCACGCCGAGCGATACCTGGATGTGACGGACCTTCGTGGCGATCGTGGCAGCGGCGTCGCCGTCGCGGTGGCGCGCGAGCAGCGCCCCGTAGTCGATGTCGGTGAGCACGTCCCCGTTCATCACGAGAATGTGATCGTCCGCAAGCCCGTCGATCAGCGCAAGCGCTCCGACCGTGCCGAGCGGCTCCTTCTCGCGGTAGTAGTCGATCGGGATCCCATAGGCCTCACCGTCTCGAAAGAAGGCCTCGATCAGCTCCGCCAGGTAGCCGGTGGCGATCGTTAGCCGCTCGAATCCGTGCGCCTTGAGCTGGCGCACCACGATGTCGAGCACCGGGCGGTCGCCGATCGGCATCAGCGGCTTGGGCAGGACGGTGGTGTAGGGGCGCAGGCGCGTGCCCTGTCCGCCCGCGAGGATCACCGCGCGGCTCATCGCTGTAGAGGTCCCCGGCCCGCGCGCATCCCGGTGAGGATACGTTGCCCCTCAGTCGATTCCTGCCCGCGGCCGGCCGTGTCCTGTCTCCTGGAGCTCACGCGAGCACCTCCTCGTACAGCTCGGATGTGCGGCGCGCGATCGCCGGCCAGGCGAAGCGCTCCTGTGAGAGCTCCCTGCCGCGCTCGCCACGGCGCGCGCACTCCGCCGCGCCGGCGCGCACGCTCGCCGCGAGCGTCTCAGCGAGCGCCGCAGGATCGGCCGCCGAGCAGACCCAACCAGTCTCCCCGTCGATCACCGCCTCGACCATGCCTCCCGACGGGTACACGATCACCGGTCGACCAAAGCCGTAGGCGAGCAGCAGCACGCCGCTCTGGCTCGCCTCGCGGTAGGGAAGCGAGACCGTGTCGGCGGCCGCGAACAGCACCGCGCTCTCGCTCATGTCGAGGAAGCCCTCGCGCACGGTCACGCGGTCGGCGAGCGCGAGCAGATCCTCGGCGACGGCGCTCAGGCCGCCGATGTCCTGCCCGCCGATCAGCAGGTGCAGCTCGGGCACCTGCGCGAGCGCCGTCACGAGATGGTCGAGGCCCTTGTCGGTGCGCAGCTGCCCGAACATCAGCGTGGTCGGGACGTCGGGCGCGAGACCGAGCGCCGCGCGCGCCGCCCCGCGCTCGACCTCGCCCCCGCTGCGCGCGAGACCGCCGTACTCGCCATGGGGGATCACCACGACGCGCGCCCCGAGCAACGGCTCCACACGGGCGAGGTCGGCGCGCGTGTGGACGATCGTCCGCGTCGTCAGGCGCGCGGTCAGCTGCCGCACGACGCGGCGGGCGCCCACGAACGATCGTGTCCGGTCGAACGTGCCGTGTTCGGTCTGCACGACTGGCCTGCCCGTCAGACGCAGGCAGGCGATCGCGGGCAGGCCGATCTGCGGGATCTCCCAGCCCTGGGAGTGGACTACGTCGGCGTGGGCTGCCAGGCGCATCAGCCGAGGCAGCGCCGCGAGGAAGCGCACGCCGTTGAGCAGCTTGCCGAGCCGGCGCGCGCGAAGTGCCCGCGCCAGCCGGGTGCGCCCGCGGACATAGTGGAATACCGGCCGCACGGTGACGCCCTCGATCGCGGCATAGCGGTGGTCGGCGGCGGTGGCGAGGGTCACGCTCCAGCCCTCGGCGGCGAGCGCTGCGACGAGCTCGGCGGTGTAGTCCGCCACGCCGCCGCGTCCTCCCTGCTCGATCATCAGCAGCCGTCGGCCCGCCCCGACTCCCATCAACGCGGGTGCCCGCGCTCGGCGACGGCCTCCCCGAGCAGCTGCTCGATCCGCTCGGCGACCACGGGCGCGGCGTAGGTCCGCTCGGCGTAGGCGCGCGCGGCTTGGCCCTCGCGCTCCAGACGCGCCGGATCGTCGAGGTAGCGGGCGATCAGCCCCTGCAGCGCGTCCGGATCGTTCTCCGGCGAGGAGATCCCGCCGAACTCCGGCTTGATCATGTCCGCCACGCCCTCGGCGCCCGTCGAGAGGCACGGGCGCGAGGCGAGCATCCCCAGGATCACCGCGCGCGGAGCGCCCTCGGTTGGGCTCGGACAGAACACGGAGACGTCGAAGGCCGACAGCACGTCCGGCACCTCGGCCCCGGGGGTGGCGATGAAGTGCGCGCGCGCGCCGAGCGGCTCGGCCAGCCGGCGCAGCTCGGGCTCGGTCTCGCCGCCGCCGGCGAGGATCAGGTGGACGCGCTCGTCCGCGAGCGCCTCGGCGGCGCGCACGACCACGTCGTTGCGCTTCTTCGGATGGAAGCGCGAGATGCAGCCGACGACGAACGCCTGCTGGGGAATGCCGAGCTGGCCGCGCACCCCCGCCCTGCCCGCGTCGGTGTAGCGGATTTCATCGGCGCGCATCACGTTCGGGACGACCACGATCTTGCTATCCGGGACGCCGACCTCGACGACTGAGCGGCGCGTGCCCTCGGAGATCGCCAGCACGAGCGCGGCGCGCTCGGCCGCCGCGAGGTAGGCGCGGCGGGGCAGGCCGCGGCGCAGCGGGAACGGCACGGGGCCCCACTCCGCCCACACGACCGTGCGGCGCAGCTCTGCTGGCAGCATCCCCGCGAGCAGCTGCTCCTTCTTGTAGTGCACCATCAGCACGTCGTACGGGGCCTGCGCGCGCAGCGCCCGGCGCAGGCGCATCAGCAGCGACGGCCAACGCAGCGCGAGCCCGGCCCAGCTTCCGGTCGAGAGCTTTGGGCCGAGCGAGATCGGGCTGACCTGCACGCCGGTGTCTCGCGCCATGTCCGCCATGTCGGTGAGCATCACCGTCTCGTGTCCGCGCTGGCGCAGCGCCTCGAGCATCTCCACGGCGGCGAACTCGGCGCCGCCGCTGGAGTCGGTTGTCATCACGCTAACGATCTTCACGTATGCATTATCTCGGCCGGAATGGACGAGAACTGGAGCCCTGTCAATAAGCTGTCGCGGTGCGCGCATCCACCTCGAAGGGTCCGGCGGATCCGCTGACCGCCACTAACGGCATCCTGCCGCGGGCGGCGCTCGACGCCCGGGGCGCCGGCCGATGCGCGCGCTGATCGTCGATCAGTCCCGGGACCGCTCAGCGCTCGTGGCGGCGCGCATGCTGCGCGCCGACGGCTGGGAGGTCGGGACGGGTGCGTGGCGGCCGACCATCGGCGCGACCTCGGCCGCCACGGTGGCCTACCACCAGATCGAGGAGGCCGAGACCGACGAGGACCGCTTCATCGCCGACATCGCAGCCGCGGTGCAGGCAGGCGGCTACGAGATCGTCTTCTGCAACTACGACGTCGGCCTGCTGGTGCTCTCGCGCCGCCGCGCCGAGATAGCGCCCGCGATCGTCCCGTACGGGGCGCACGAGGTCGTGGAGCGGTCCTTCGACAAGCTGGCCTTCACGCGCGCCGCAGAGTCGGTCGGCCTCGGCGTCCCGCGCACCGAGGAGGCGAGCGACCAGGCGCTTGCATCGTGGCCGGGTGCGCTCGTGGTCAAGGCTCGGATTCACGCGCCCACGCGCTTTGAGACCCGGCGCTTCGACAGCGCCGCGGAGGCCGCCCCGTTCGTGGCAGACCTGCGGGCCCGCGGCGCGCAGCCGCTGCTGCAGGAGTGCATCACAGGTCAGCTCGGCGCGGTCGTCGTGGTGGTCGACCGCGACGGCGAGGTGATCGCCGAGGTCCAGCAGCGCTGCGACCGCTCCTGGCCCGCCGACGCCGGGATCACGGCGCGCGCCCGCACGATCGTTCCCGACGAGGAGCTCTCCGAGCGGGCCCGCGAGCTCGTGCGCCAGCTCGAGTGGTTCGGCCTGGCCGAGATCGAGTACCTGCTCGACGACCAGGGCGTACCGCGCTTCACGGACTTCAACGGGCGCTTCTACGGCGGTATCGCGCTCGCCTATCGCGCCGGCGTCAATGTGGCAGGCGCATGGGCGCGCCTGGCAACCGGCCGGCCCCTCGGGCCGATCGCGCCGCAGCGCGTCGGCGCGCGCTTTCAGTGGCTCAACCGCGATCTCGCCGCCTCGTTTCACGCGGACGGGCTGCGCGGGTTGGCGAGGGCGCTGGCGCTGGCGCCCGGCAGCGCACACAGCATGCTCGCGCGCGGCGACCTCGGTCCGCTGCTGCGCTTCTACCTCCCCGAGGGGGCCCGGCGCGCCGCCGCGCGCGCGGGCATCTTCAGGGGCTCCGTGGAGGCCTAGGGATGTCCCAGCTCCGGTCAATCCGCTCCTATTTGGCGAGGCGGCGGCTCATCGGTCGGATCGGCCTCGCCCGGCGAGCGGACATGGTGATGCTCGGCAACCCCTACGGCGGCTATCCGGTGCCAAGCTCGATGCTCGACGAGCACTCGATCTGCTACCTGGCGGGCACGGGTGAGGACATCTCCTTCGATCTCGCCCTGATCGAGCGGTTCGGCTGTGAGGTCCACGCGTTCGACCCGGTCGCGCGCGCGGCCGCATACGTCGCCGAGGCGGCCGCGGCAGAGCCGCGCCACCACTTCATGCCCGTGGGGGTGTGGTCCTCGGACACCACGCTCACCTTCCACGCCCCCGTGCAGGCGGGCTTCGTCTCGCATTCGGCGACCAACCTGCAGGGCACCGGGGCGGCCTTCCAGGCGCCGGTGCGGTCGGTCGCCTCGTTGATGACCGAGCTCGGTCACGACCACCTCGACCTGCTGAAGATCAGCGCCGAGGGGGCCGAGTTCGAGATCCTCGATCACATCCTCGATCGGGGCATCGATCCGCGGGTGCTGTGCGTCGAGTTCGCCCAGCCGGCGAGCGTCGAGCGGGTGCTCGAGTACGGGCGCCGGCTCGCAGGCGCCGGCTATGAGCTCCTCGGCAGCGGCGAATGGCGTCAGTGGAAGCTCACGTTCGCGCACGCGGCGGGCCCTGTCCAGAGTTAGGCCGTTCCCGGCGCCACCGTGCGGTTATGATCGCGTCGCTGGCCGTGAGGGCCAGCCGAGCGACCGTCCAAGGAGACCGCGCATGTTCAAATCGATCGTTGTGGGCACCGACGGTTCGGACACGGCCAGCCAGGCCGTTCGCCAGGCGATAGAGCTTGCGAGCTCCGTCGGCGCCAAGATCGAGCTGGTGAGCGCGTTCGAGCCCGTCCCGGCCCAGCGGCTGGCGCAGGAACGCCGCGAGGCGCCCGAGGACCTGCAGTGGGCGATCAACCCGCGCGAGGACGTCGATGCGACGCTCGCGGAGGCGGCCGAGGCGGCGAAGGCGGCGGGGGTCGAGGTGGACGTCTTCCCGCGTCAGGGAGACCCAGCGGATGCGATCCTCGACGTCGCCGAGGAGCGCGACGCCGACCTGATAGTCGTGGGCAACAAGGGGATGACCGGCACCAAGCGCTTCCTGCTCGGCTCGGTCCCGAACAAGGTCTCCCACCACGCCCCCTGCTCGGTGCTGATCATCCGCACCACCTGAGCGCCCCCCGCTTGCCGACTCCCACGGACCTCGCACGCAACGTACGCCTGCACCTCGGCGAGGCCGACCCGGCCGAGCTGCCGCGCGCGGTGAGGCGGGTGCTCGAGCCACGCAGGGTGCCGCCAGCCCTCTTGCGCACGGCACAGCGGGCCGCGATGAAGCTCGGCCGGCTCGAGTGGGAGCAGGCGTGGCTCGCTCGCCTGGTGCAGGCGCGTAGGAGCGTGCTCGGCGAGGCGGCCTCGGGGCCGCCTCGATTCCTCGTGAGGGTCGACGAGTTCCCCTACTACAGCTCCTTCGACCGCCCGCAGGACATCGACATGTCGCGGCGCTTCCACGAGGTGATGGCCAGCGCGGGCCTCGTGCACCTGATGTCCGTGCTCCCGCAGCTGACGCACGCGCCGCTCACCGTCGGCTCGAGCGGCGGGCGGCCGCTGGGAGAGGCGGAGATCGCGCTGCTCGAACAGATGCGCCGCGACGGGGTCTCCTTCGCCCAGCACGGCACCACGCACCGGACCCGCTTCGAGAGCCCGCGCCGGCGCTCGGAGCTGTGCGGCCTGGAGCCGGCGCAGGCCGAGGCCCTGCTCGAGGATGGCCGCCGTCGCCTGCTCGCAGCGGGCGTGGGCGAGACGCGGGTCTTCGTGCCTCCCTTCAACCGCTTCGACGCAGATCAGTATCCGCTGCTCGCCGGGCGCTTCGAGGTCATCTGCGGAGGTCCCGAGAGCGTCGCCCTGATGGGCTTCCACGGCGGCCCGCTGTGGCGCGACGGGGCGGTCTACCTGCCCTGCTACGCCCCCCTCTACTCCGACGCGCGCACGGTCCTGCCGGCGGCCGAGCGGCTGATCGACATCGCCCCGGGCACGTGGGTGCCGATCGTCCTTCACACCTCCTGGGAGCAGGGCGATGACTTTCGCTCGCTCGCCCGGCTCGCAGAGCGGATCGCCCCCTATACGGCCAGCTGGGAGGAGCTGCTCGCCGACGTCGAGCGCAGCGCCCGCTGATGCTCGAGGTCCAGGCCATCGAGGACCTCGACGCCGCGCTCGCGCTGGCGCCCGAGTGGGACGAGCTGGCGGTTCGCCAGGGGATGCCGCTGTGCGCCCCGGGCTGGATGCTCGCCTGGTGGCGTCACATCGCCCCCGCGGGAGCGCTCATGCGGATCCTCGCGGTGCGCGAGGGCCAGGAGCTCGTCGCGCTCGCCCCGTGGTTCATCTCGCCGCCGGGGCACGGCCGAACCGACATGCGCTTCCTCGGCGCGGAGCTGTCGGACCGCGTGGACGTGCTGTGCGCCCCCGGACGCGAGCCGGAGGCGGCGACCGCGCTGCGCCGCGGGTTGGCACAGCTCACCCCAACCCCGGATCTGATCGCCTTCGAGGCCGTCCCGATCGGCTCGCAGTGGATGGGCCGCCTGGCGGGCTGGAGCGGTCCGCTGCGGATGGGCCGCTACCGCAACTCGGTGTGGCCCGCGCCGACCGTGACGCTCCCCTCCGGAGCTCCCGAGGAGTGGCTGGCGGGGCGCTCGCGCAACTTCCGCAGCCAGATGGGCCGCGCGCGCCGCCAGCTCGCCCAGCGCGATGGGCGCGTGCGCCAGATCGTCGACCCCGGCGAGGTGGGGGGCGCGATCGAGACGATGCTGCGCCTGCACGCCGGGCGCTGGGAGGAGCGCGCAACGTCGCATCTCACGCAGCCCGGCGTTCGAGAGCTGCTCCAGCGCGCGGCCACGGACCTCGGGCCCGACCGCCTGCGCCTGTGGGCCGCGGAGATCGGCGACGACCTCATCTCGGTGCAGCTGTTCCACGCCGCGGGCGGGGAGATCAAGTACTGGAACGGCGGCTGGTTGGAGGAGCACGCGGCGCTGAAGCCCACGATGCTCACGATCCTCGCCGCGCTCGAGGACGGGATCGCCCGCGGCGAGCACCGTCTCGACCTCGGCGCGGGCACGCACCCCTACAAGATGCGCTTCGCCGACGGAAGCGACCCGCTCATGTGGGGCGGCTTGGTCGTGCGCAACGGGCGCTGGCCGCGCACGCGCGCCGAACTGCTGCCAGCCGTGCTGCGACACCGCGCAAAGCAGGCGGTGCAAGCCATGCCCGCCCCCGTCGCCGAGCGCGTCGCGGCGGCGGTCAGGGCGCGTCGCGGCTAGCCGCGACGGGCGCGCGTCATTCCGAGCCGCCTTCGAGCGTGGGGATGAGCGTCGAGGGGCTGCACCAGAACACGCCGCGCGAAGATGCTGCACGCCCTTTCGTGCCCGCTGGCACCATCCTCATCACCGGGATCCGTTTGGCTGCGAGCGCGCTGCGGAACACCCGGCTCCCGACGCGCAGGGTAGCCACGATGCCGATCCGCGAGCGCAGCGAGATCCCCCGACCGAGCGCGAGCCGGCATGTGAACAGCCGATTCGCCGGCGTGTAGCTCGAGCACGTTCCCAGCAGCCGTTTGCCTATGTAGGCGCTCAGGCGCACACGGCCCGCGGCGGCGGTGATCGTGCTGATCACGAGCACGCGGCCGAACAGCATCGCCCGCGGTCGCCCGAGGCCCTGCGAGCGAGTGACCTGGAAGTTCTCGCTTCCCCCGCCCGGAATCGACGGCGCCCCGACCTGAGCCGGAGCGGGAACGATCGCGATCGTCACCTGGCTGCTGACGGCCGGGTTGTCCCGAAGCTGCGCGGTGACGGTGACGGTTCCCGGGCTCGTGGGGGCGACGTACGCGCTGCTCGCACCCGTCGGGTCTTGTGGGGCCACGGTGCCAGCGCTCGCGGTCCAGCTCACGCCTCCCGTGTCGTGGGTGACGGTCGCGGACAGGGTAGCGCCGGTGCCGACGATCATCTGGGCCTGGGCGCCGCTGATTGCGACCGTGGGCGCCGGAGCCGGCGCGACCGCGATTTCGACCTGGGCTTTCGCGCCGCTCGAGCTGGTGGCGGTGACGACCGCCGTGCCTGGCGCCGAGGACGCTGTGAACAGTCCGGTCGCGGTGATTCCGCCGGATCCGCTCGCCAACCACGTGACGGACTGATCGCTGTAGTGGAGAACGTGGGCGGAGAGCTGCACCTGCGCCCGAGCGGCAATCGTGCCCGGTGCGCCGTCGATGACGACGCTGGGGGTGGCGCCCCGAGCCTGGAAACCCAGGGGTCCCTGGTTGTATGGATTCCAGGAGCCCTGTTCGCTCAGCTGGGTGAGTCCCACCATTTGGCCTTCCTGATCGCCGGTTCCGAGTGTGCCTTTGGGGACGTTGACGTTGAAGTGCAGCGCGCCGCTCCCGAGCGGGAGCTCCGTCAGCCAGTACTTCGTGCCGGCGCTTACGCTCGCGGTCAGCCCTGTCGCCCTGATCCATGTTTCGGTGCCCGGTTCACCGGGCACCGTCCCGCTCCCGAGGAGCGCTCCCGGATGGCCGCCTGCGTCGGTGAACAGCCCCATCGCAACGCCGCTCACGCCTGGATTGGCGACTTCATTGGTGCGGAACTGCAGTTCTTCAACGACGCCCGAGGACGCGGCGGTGAATTCGAATCCCTCCTCGTGCCCAGCGG
>FSYY01000129.1_pt1 | contig 21882 bp, 21 predicted proteins | sample 1638681 | NCBI WGS metagenome assembly FSYY01 (sample SAMEA3914813, study PRJEB12502) | metagenome | biome: forest; material: soil | place: Canada | collected 2011-07-07 | depth 0.3 m | reverse complement strand
GCGTGGCCTTGACTTCGTTGGAGGCGAGCGTCGCCTGCAGCGAGAGTTCCGCGCTCGTGAGGTTGGTGTGCGCTTGGGCGATCGTCTGTTCGCTCTTGAGCGCGGTCGCCGACTTGGCGTGCTTTGCGTTCGTCACGGCGTTGCGCGCGCCGTCGATCGACTGCTGGCCCTTGACGGTTCCGGCCGCCTGATTGTTCTGCGCCGTCAGGATCGTGAAGCCGTCCTGGCTGACCTTCGTTTCGGCCGACCTGACCGTCGCTTCAGCGGAGGCGAGCTTCGATTCCGCGGAGCTGAGCTTCTGTTCGCTGGCGGGCAATTTGCTGCGTTCGGCGGCCAACAGGCTGCGCGCTTCTTCGACCTGCGCCTTTGCTTCGAGGAGCGTCCTTTCGTCGGTGCCGCGCTGGCTTGTGTCCTGGTTGACGGCATCCTGCTGGGTGGTCGCTTCGACGACGACGGCCCGTTCGGTGTTCTTCAGCGACACTTCGGCCTGCGCGAGGCTTGCGCGGGCGGAGGATTCTTCGGATTTCGCCGTCTGCTGGTCCTGTCGAAGGGTCTGCTGCGAGGAGCTGACCGCGGCTCTCGCCTGGCTGGCGCCGATTTCGGCCTGGCGTCCTTCGGCGGGCGTCAGTCCCCGGACAGCGTCCTGATATGAGGCTTCGGCGGTGCTCAGGCTGATTTCGGCCGAGCGCAGGCTCGACCGCGCGCTGCTCGGGTTGATTTCGGCGAGCAACTGCCCGGCTTTCACTTTCTCGCCCACGCTCACGAGGATCCCCGTGAGCGTGCCGCCGTTGGCGAAGTTCACGCCCACGTTGGCCGCGGGCTTGAGGGTTCCGCTTCCCGACACGGTCTGCTGCACGACTCCCTGCGCCACCGTCGCCGTGCGGCGGCTCTGCGCGGTCGCGGATGACGCTTGGCCGACGGTGGTGTAGGCGACGACGATCGCCGCTACGCACAGGAGGCCGAGGAGGATGGCGAGCCACGGGCGCCCATCGTGTTTAGACATGTGTCCGCGGCCTGCTCACCCGGCAAGGATCGAGCGGTCAGGTTAGAGCCAGATTGGGGGCGCATAAGAGTGTCCGAAGAACGATTCGCACGCACGCTCGCGGGCTCTAACGCTCAGACATGCGAAGCGGAGCCGCGTAGCTCAGTGGAAGGCGCCTGCCGGGACCGGCTCGCTTGCGCTGCTGGCCGGGTCGATCAGGATCTTGGCGTGGCGCTCGGGATCGGCGAGCGCGGCGAACGCGGCCTCGACCCCGTCGAGCCCCACGGTCCCGGTGAGCAGCGGCGCAGGATCGACCTCGCCCTCGGCGAGCATCTGCAGGGTGTCGCGGAACTCGAGCGGCGAGTAGCCCAGCACGAAGCGCAGGTCGATCTCCTTGTTGATGGCCAGCGCGGGCCTGATCTGATCGGCGCCCACGCACACGCCGACGACCACGACGCGGGAGAACAGTGGGGCGCCGTCGATGATGCTCTCGATCACACCGGGCACACCCACGCACTCGAAGATCACCGGGTGCTTCGGCGTGGCGCCGAGCGCCTCCGCGAGCCGCCACGCGTGCCACCAGCCGACCGGCAGGCGATCGAGTTTCTCGCGCACGCCAACCGCGAGCTCGAGCGCCGCGGGCAGGTCGGCCACGTGACCGCGCCCCTCCACGGCGGTGAACGGCGACTCGTGCGCGGGGTCGACCACAACGTCCGCGCCGCACACGCTCGCGAGCGTCCGCCGCGCCGAGGAATAGTCGCTGGCAACCACGGTGCGCACCCCCTTGGCCTTCAGCATCAGTATCACGGCGAGCCCGATCGGCCCGCAGCCGATCACGACCGCGACGGTGCGCTTGCCCACCTCGCCGCGCCGCACGGCGTGCCACGCCACCGCCAGCGGCTCGGTGGTTGCGGCGACGTCGAGAGCGAGCCCGTTGGGCACCGCCATCATCAGCGACTCCTCGACCACGGTCTGCTCGGCGTATGCACCGGGGGCGTGCACCGACAGGCCGACCGCGTCGATCGCCCCGTTGCCACGGATGATCGGCAGCGCGACCACGGGCGTACCGGCCGGCAGCGTGCGCCGGCACCCGGGGCCGTGCTCGGCGACCTCGCCGCTGAACTCGTGGCCGAACACGATCGGCTCGTGGGAGCGGGCGAAGCGGTGGTAACCCACCCGCGCCGCGTCGTCGGCCATCGCGTCACAGCCGTGGCGCGCATGCAGGTCCGAACCGCAGATCCCACAGCGCAGCACGCGGATTCGCACCTGCTTGGGCCCGGGTACCGGCTCGGGCCGCTCGAGCACCTCGAGCTCGCCGTTGGTGCACACCACAGCCCTCATCGGGCGCCGCACGGGTGTGGAGAAGCCGCCACGCACATAGTGTCCCTCAGCGGGCCGATCAGCGCAGCAACCGCGAGAGCCTGCGGTCCTTCAGCACCCGTCCCTCGGTCTGGCAGGTGGGGCAGTAGGCGATCACGTAGTCCTCGAAGTGCACGGCCTGAAGCGTGGTCTGGCAGCGCGGGCACGGCTCGCCCTCGTGGCGGTGGATGCGCAGCGGCATCGGCAGCTTGTCGGGGATCGGCAGGCTCAGCACCTCCTCGTAGTGGGCGATCGCACGGCCGAGCGTGGCGATCATCGCCTCGCGCAGCCGCTCGGCCTCGTCCACGTCGAGGTCGGCCCCGCGCTTGTAGGGGGAGAGCTGCGCCTCCCACAGCATCTCATCCACCCACGAGCGCCCGACGCCCGCGATCACGTGCTGATCGCGCAGCACCGCGTGAAGGGGCCTGGGGGCGTCGAGCAGGTCCGCCAGCGGCGGCGGGTCGGGCCACGCCTCCGGGCCGAGGCTCGCGAGCGAGTCCTCGGCGTCGAGCTCCTCGCTGCGCAGCAGCTTCACCCACGCCGCCTGCTTGGAGCCGAACTCGCGCAGACGCAGCTCGAGCGCGGCGTCGGGCCGCTCGGCACCGCCGGACTCCTCGGCGGCGGGGGGCGAAGGGTCACCGCCACCGGAGCTGGGAGCGGGGGCGCGTACACGCACGAGCAGTCGCGAGGTGCGATCGCGCGGCCCGGCGGGCTTCTCGTAGAGCTGCAACCTACCGGCGGACATGAGGTGGATCAGCAGCGTGAGGCCGGCGCTGGTGTCGATGATGAACTGCTTTCCGCGCCGGCGCACACGCTCGATCCGCGCCCCCTCGAGCGCGGCAAGCGGCGGCTCGAAGGTCCTCAGCGCGTTGATCCCCGGCGCGCTCGCCGATTCGATCACCGCGCCCCGCAGCGCGCGGTCGAGCAGGCGCGCGGTGATCTCGACCTCGGGCAGCTCGGGCATCCCTCAATCGTAGGGGCGCCACCGCGACGCCCCTACGCCGGCCGCCTAGTTGACCTTGATCGGGGGTCCTTCGTAGTTGGTGCCCGCGGGACTGGTCCAGCGCACCTTCCAGTACTGGCCGCGCGTGGAGGAGTGCAGCGTCCAGTAGCCGAGGCTGTCGGTGCTCACCCGCGCGAGCGTGCGGCAGCGCTTGGGGCTCTTGCCACAGACGAGCACGGTTGCGGTGGTGGACCCTGCGGCGGGCCGTACCAGACCCCACAGCGAGTAGCCGCCGCCCGCTCGGCTGACGACGAGCGGTAGCGGCCAGGCGTAGTACAACGGCTTGGGCCGGCCGTTTACGTACTCCAGCCCGGTCTGGAAGCCGACGGTGCCGCCGTGGACGCTCGATCCGGGCGGGCCGCCGAGCGGGTCGTCCTTCAGCAGGTACTGCGAGAAACCCGCCACCCGGGGATTGCTCCAGGCTATGCGCTCGGCGATCGCGTCGAATTCCGCCTGCTGGGCGACGGGCACGCCGAGCTGCTTGTTGGGCTTGCTCTGGACGCCGAACTCGGTGAGGTAGATCGGCACGCGCGCCGGGATCGCCCCTGCCGACGCGGCGCGGTCGAGCGCGCGCGACAGCCGCGAGAGGGCGCCGATCATCACGTTGTCGGGTTCGGGCGGCACGTAGAACGGTCCGGCCGGGAGCGTGTAGGCGTGGTGGGCGTAGCCCGCGAGCGCGAGCGGCCCGCAGGAGCCCGATTTGCGGTAGTGGCCATCGAGGCACAGCGCCTGGCGCATGAACAGCAACGGGGCGACGTCGTGCAGGAGCGCGCGCTGGCCTTCGCTGCGCACGCTCACGCTGTCGTAGCCCGTGGGCGCCGTCTCGCCGAAGAGCACCTTCGGGTTCGCGATCCCGGCCGCCTGCAGGCCCGCGTATCCCGCCTGGTAGAGCCCGCGGTAGATGCGAGGCGAGGCGGGGGTGCCGTTGCGGTTCCACTGCGGCAGCAGGAACGCCGGGTGATTGGGCTCGTTCCAGATCGAGTAGACCGCCACCTGCGAGCCGTAGTGGCGTCCCACGGCGGTCATGAACGCCTGGAAGTCCGCCCGGCTCGGCCTCGTGACGTACGGAGCCTTGCGGGTGGAGGTGGCCCAGCGCGGGGCCGGGCCGGTGACGGTCAGCAGCACCGACCAGTGCAGCCGCGCCGCTTCGGCCAGCAGCGCGTCGTATAGGCCCCAGTTGTAGCGGGACGGGTCGGTCTCGTCGAAGCTCGGGCGCGTGGCCCGCGTGGGCGCCGGGGCGACCTTGTACCAGGCGAGCTCGACGCGCAGGGCGCGCACGCCGAGGTGCTGCATCTGCGCGAGCGCGTGCGCACGGGTGGCCGGTGAGAGCAGGTCGGTCGATCCCTCGAAATACGTCGGCTGGGAGTGGGAGGCGAGCGCCGGTGCGGCACCCGTCAGGGCCGCGAGCAGCGTCGCGGCGAGCAGCGTGGGGAGGAGTCTGGGGAATTTCGGCATGGTGGTTACAGACACGTGAGCGCAGAGAAGGTTGCGGTGTTTGTAGCTTTGGGGGGTGAGCGCCCCGATCGCCCCCGACGACATCGTCCGCACCCAGGCGGACGGCCAGGCTAACAGCCGCCCTCCGCTGCTCGTGCTCGAGCCGCTCGCCGCGTTCCTGGACGAGCACGGGATCGGCTCCGGGGAGATCTCCGTTGAGCCGATCGGCGAGGGCCACTCGAACGTCACCTACCTGATCGGGCGCGGCGGAGAGGAGGTCGTGCTGCGGCGCCCGCCGCGGCCACCGCTGCCCCCGAGCGCGCACGACGTCTTGCGCGAGGCGCGCCTGTTGCGGGCGCTCGCCGACACGCCCGCGCGTGTCCCCGATGTGCTGGCGGTGTGCGAGGACCCGGCCACGATCGGCGCCCCCTTCTACGTGATGGAGCGGATCGGAGGCGAGGTGATCGTGGCGAGCGTCCCCGAGGCCCTCGACACCCCCGCCGAACGCAGGGCCGTGGGCGAGCAGCTGATCGATGCGCTGGTGGAGATCCACGCGGTCGACTGGCGCGCGGCGGGCCTCGAGGGCTTCGGCAAGCCCACCGGCTACCTCGAGCGCCAGGTGCGACGCTTCCTGGGGCTGTGGGATCTCAACAAGACGCGTGAGATACCGGCCGTTGAGAGCGTCGGGCGCTGGCTCGGCGAGCACATGCCCGAATCCACCACCGAGGACACGGCGACGATCGTGCACGGCGACTTCCGGCTCGGGAACACGATCTTCGCCGCCGCCGCCCCGGCCCACCTGGAGGCGGTGCTCGACTGGGAGATGGCGACCATCGGCGACCCTCTGGCGGACCTCGGCTACCTGTGCATGATGTGGAGTGACCCCGATGACCCGACCGGGGGACTGCGCGAGCATCTCGGCAACGTCACCCGCGCGGAGGGCTTCCCGCGCCGCGCCGAGCTGATCGCCCGCTATGAAGAGCGCTCGGGACGCTCGATGAGCAACATCCGCTGGTACACCACGCTCGCCTTGTGGAAGAGCGTTGTGTTCATGGAGGGGAACTACAAGCGCGCGATCGCGGGCACCACCGACGACCCCTACCTGAAGCAGTTCGGCGAGGGCGTGCTCGAGCTCGCCGGGCAGGCCGAAGAGGTGGCCCATGGCGCCTGAGCCCGAGGCGGCCGACGGCGCGGAGAGCGCGCCCGCCGGACCGGCCGAGCCGGCCGCCGAGGCAAGCGACCCGGCCACCGAGAACGGGGTCCGCTCGGCGCTGCTGATCGACTGGGGCGGGGTGCTCACCACCAATCTGTTCGCCTCCTTTCAGGCTCACTGCGCGCGCGCGCAGATCGATCCCCAGAAGCTGCTCGGGCGCTTCCGGCGCGACCCCGAGGCGCGTCGGCTGCTGATTGCCCTGGAGACCGGCGCGCTGGGAGAGCGCGCCTTCGAGGAGCAGTTCGCGGCCCTGCTCGAGATCGAGCCCGACGGGCTCGTGGACGGGCTGTTCGCGGGCGTTGAGCCCGACACGGCGATGGTGGGTGCCGTGCGCCTGGCGCGGGCTGGCGGCATCCGCACGGCGCTCGTGTCCAACTCCTGGGGCGTACACCGCTACCCGCACGACATGTTCGATGAGCTCTTCGACGGGGTGGTGATCTCGGGCGAGGAGGGGATGCGCAAGCCCGACCGGCGCATGTACGAGCTGGGCGCCGAGCGCGCGGGCGTGGCGCCGCGGGAGTGCGTGTTCGTGGACGATCTCTCCTTCAACCTCACCCCCGCGCAGGAGCTGGGGATGGCGACCGTGCTGCACACCGACGCCGACAGCAGCATCCCGCGGCTGGAGTCGCTGCTCGGCCTCCCCCTGCGAGCGGGGGAGGCCGTCTGAGCACCCGGTCTCGGCTCAGGCGCGCTTGCCGCGCCCGTAGAGCAGTTTGAAGAAGCCCGCGAGCAGCCGCGTGGTGCGCCTGTTGTAGGGGTACATGAAGACTTCCTTCTTCATCGCGAGCCTCGGCGTGACCACGATCGCCTGCTGGGAGCAGTACTTGCGGATGCCCCCCGCGCCGTGGCGCGAGCCCAGCCCGGACGCCTTGGCGCCGCCCATCGGCAGCTCCAGGACCGTGTAGTTGATCATCGCGTCGTTGACGTTGGCCGCCCCCGCCTCCAGCCGCCTGGCGATCGCCTCGCCGTGGGCGGTGTCGCGCGAGAAGACCGACGCGCCGAGACCGTAGGGCGAGTCGTTGGCCAGCCGCACGGCCTCCTCGGCGTCGCGGACCTTCATGATCGGCAGCGTGGGCCCGAACGTCTCCTCGGTCATGCACTTCATCGTGTGGTCCACGTCCACGAGCACGGTGGGCTCGAAGAAGCGTCCCGCCCCCGGGGCCTGGTGGCCGCCGACGAGCACGCGCGCGCCCTTCTCCTTTGCGTCTGCGACGTGGTCCTTGATCGTCTCCAGCTGCGGCGGGAAGGTGATCGCGCCGACCTCCACCGACCCCGGACCTTCGGGCTTGCCAACGCGCAGCCCGCGCACTTTCTCGGTGACTTTCGCCACGAACTCGTCATACACCGGTTCCTCGACGTACACGCGCTCGATCGAGATGCATGTCTGGCCGGCGTTCTGCATCGAGTAGTACGTCGCGAAGTTGGCGGCGCGCTCGACGTCCGCGTCGGCGAGCACGAGCATCGGGTCCTTGCCGCCCAGCTCGAGCGAGGCGGGGATCAGCCGGCGGGCGGCCGCCTCGGCCACCTTCCTGCCCGTACGGGTGGAGCCGGTGAACATGATCATGTCCACGTGCTCGATCAGCGCGGCGCCGGTCTCGCCACGGCCCGTGGCGATCTGCAGCACGTGCTCCGGCAGGCCGCACTCGCGCAGCCCTTCGGCGAGCAGCAGCGAGGTCAAGGGAGTCACCTCGGAAGGCTTGAGGATCACCGCGTTGCCCGCGGCGAGCGCGGGGATGCAGTCGCCGAAGGAGTTGGTGAGCGGGTAGTTCCACGGCCCGATCACGCCGATCAGACCGAGCGGGCGGTAGCGCTGCAGGATCTTCTTGCCCTTGACGAGCAGCTGGCTGGTCTTGACCTTTTCGTCGGCGAGGTAGTTGGGGGCCTCGCGCGCCCAGAAGCCGAAGGCGTTGCCCGCATAGCCGATCTCTGCGAGCTCGGCGTCCTCGTAGGTCTTGCCGGTCTCCGAGCAGATCGTCTCGATCACACGCTCGGCGTTGTCCATCACCCACTTCTGCGCGCGCAGGAGCACACGCCCGCGCCCCTCGAAGCCATACGCCTCCCACTCCGGCTGGGCCGCGCGTGCGCGGGCAGCCATCTCGGCCACCGCCTCGGGCCCGAGGTCCGGCACGTGCGCGACGATCTCGCCTGTGGCGGGGTTCTCTACGGGGATGCCCCTGGCGTCGTCGTGCGGGGCGTCCGCGACGCCCTCCTGGGTCTCGGGCTGGTGCTGCTCGACCGTGGCCATCTCATCTCCCCTGCTAGTTCGCCGTGTGCGCACAACTCTACTCCGACGCGGCGGCCGCGGCGACGCACGCGAGCGACCGCGGAAGCTAGTCGGAGACGGTGATCGAGTCGATCGCGACAGGCTCGGAGGGCCGGTCACCGCCATCGGTGGGGATCGCCTCGAGCTTGTCCACCACGTCCAGCCCCTCGGTCACCTCCCCGAAGACCGTGTGCTTGCCGTCGAGCCACGAGCACGCATCGGCCGTGACGATGAAGAACTGCGACCCGTTGGTGTTCGGACCCGCATTGGCCATCGCCAGTGCCCCCCGCACGACCTTGTGGTCGTTGATCTCATCCTCGAAGGTGTAGCCCGGTCCGCCCGTGCCGGTTCCCTGCGGGCAGCCTCCCTGGATCATGAAGTCCTTGATCACACGGTGGAACGCGAGGCCGTCGTAGAACCCCTCGGAGGCGAGCTTGCGGAAGTTGGCGACCGTCTTCGGCGCGTCATCCTCGAACAGCTCGAAGACGATCGGGCCCTCGGTCGTCTGCATCGTGGCTTTGGTAGGCATCGGGCCACTGTATCGGGCCGCGAAGCACGTGCGCAGTTCGTCGATACGCCGCAGCCGGGGGCGTTCCGTCCGGGCAGCGCTGTGACAGGATCTGCTCGGTGCGTGTCCTTCTGTCGTCACCGGGGCTGGTCGGTCACATCCACCCGCTGGTTCCGCTCGCCACTGCGCTGCGGACGCGGGGCCACGATGTTCGCTGGGCGACAGGGCCAGACGGGTGCGAGCGAGTGCAGCGGGCCGGGTTCGAGGCCCTGGCGGCCGGACTGTCGCAGGAGGAGCGCTTCGCGCAGTAGGGACATCGTGACGACGGTCTGCATGGTGGCACTCGACACGCGTCTTGCTGTTACCTACAACGCTTGAGGGGGGCCTCCGGGGCGCGGGTTGCGCGCGGTCGCGCGCCGGCCAACAGGGATCAATCAACGACGTGTAGCCTGGCGGCCGTGAAGCACAACCGATCGGTCCCACAGTCGACCGTCATCCCGGTCCTCGTGTACGAGGATGTGCGGGTCGCAGTCGACTGGCTGACGGAGGCGTTCGGATTCGTTGAGCGCGTCTGGATCGGGGAGAACCACCGCGCTCAGCTGAGCGTCGGAGACGGCGCCGTGATCGTCGCCGACGTGAGCAACGACCGCCGGGTGCCGCAGCGCGGCGAGGCAAGCCACTCGGTGATGGTGCGGGTCGAGGAAGTCCGGGCGCACTGCGAGCGCGCCCGTGGGCGCGGCGCGCGGATCCTCATGGAGCCGTCAGACATGCCCTTTGGCGAGCGCCAGTACACGGCCGAGGACCCGACCGGCCACCGCTGGACCTTCTCCGAGACGATCGCCGACGTCGCCCCCGAGGACTGGGGCGGTGTGTCGGTCAGCCGGGACTGAGCAGACTGTACCGGCCGCAATGCGCGGGCGATTACTCGTGGGCGGAGGCGAGCCCAAGGAACACGATCAGCGACCGGTTCAGGGCTACGAGCTCCTCGTCGCGTAGTTTTCCGAGACGTTCGCCGAGGCTGGACCTCGGCACGGTGGTGACCTTGTCGACCATGAGCTGACTTGTCTGTCCGAGGCCGTTGTCCTCAGATGGGTCGATCGGAATTCTGAGGAGTGGAGCCTCCACAGGATTCGTGGTGAACGGGCAGACCGTGACCGACGCGGTGGCGTCGAAGCGATCGTCCTGAAGAATGACGACGGGACGGGGCTTGCCGGTGTAGGGCCCCCGCGCTGCGGCCGTGTAGATCTCGCCGCGCGTCACCGAGAGGCAGCTTCTTCGTCCTCGGCCTCCCACGGAGAGGAGATCGCCTCGACGAAGGCCTGATCGTCTGCCTCGCCTTCGCTCGTCGAGATCGCAACCGACTGACGGTGCGCCTCGGCGATGAACCCTGGCGATCGAACGTCAGGAACCCAGATCTGCAGTGGGCGCAGCCCCTGACTGCGCAGGCGCTCACGGTGTTGGCGCACCCGATCACGAGTCGACGGCATACCACGATGTTACATGTAACGCCTGCGGGCGTCAACATCCTGGCTATAGGGACATCTTGACAACCGTGTGCATCGTGGCGGAGGCCATCGGCCTACCTTACCTGCACGCGCTCGAGGCTGAGCTCGCCCGGCGCGTGGCTCCCGATCTTGCGTCCGTCGAGCGCCTCGATCACGCGGTCGACCTCCGCGGCCGGGACCGACAGGAACGAGAAGCGATCGAGCACCATCACGTCGCGCACGGCCTCGCCGTCGAGGCCCGCGCTCGAGGTGACCGCGCCGACGATGTCCGCAACGGCGATGCCCGCCGCACGGCCCCCGCCGAGCACGAGCTTCTCGTAGGGCTCCTGCTCGTCGCGCCGGGCGATGCGCGGCTTGGAGTGGCGGCGCGGGCGCTCGTGCACCGGCGTGGGCGCCACCACGGCGCCCTGCTCCCACTGCGCGATCGAGGTGCCGATGTGACGTTCGATCGCCTCGAGCTCGCGCTTCTGACGGTCCTCGACGAACGTGATCGCCCGACCCGAGCGCCCGACCCGCCCCGTACGCCCGATGCGGTGCACGTAGGTGTCGGGGCTCGTGGGCACGTCGTAGTTGATCACGTGCGTGACCGTGGAGATGTCGAGGCCTCGCGCGGCCACGTCGGTCGCGACCAGGATCGGCACGCGGCCGCCCTTGAAGGCGAGCATGACCCCGTCGCGCGAGCCCTGGGACATGTCGCCGTGCAGCGCGCGCACGTTCATGCCGCGATCGCGCAGCGTGCGAAACAGCTGATCGCAGCGGATCTTCGTGCGCACGAACACGATCGCCTGCTCTGGCGCCTCGGCGCGCAGCACCTCGACCAGCTTGTCGGCCTTGGCGCGCGTCTCGACCGGGAGCTGGAACTGGGCGACCGTGTCGATCGTCAGCGTTGCCGCCTCGACCTGGATGATGGTCGGGTCATACATGTAACGATCGGCCAGCGTGCGGATCGGCGGGGGCATGGTCGCCGAGAACAGCGCCGTCTGGCGGCTCGATGGCGTCAGCGAGAGGATCCTCTCGACGTCCTCGAGGAAGCCCAGGTCGAGCATCTCATCGGCCTCGTCGAGCACCACGAAGCGACAGTCGTGCAGCATCAGCGAGTGCCTGGAGATCAGATCGAGCACCCGCCCGACCGTCCCCACGACCACGTGGCCGCCGCCGCGCAGCTGCGCCTGCTGGGTGCGGATGGGTGCGCCGCCGAACACGGCCACCACGTCGATGCCCGTGTGGGCGCCGTAGGTGCGCAGCGCCTGGGTCACCTGGATGCAGAGCTCGCGCGTGGGCGTGAGCACGATCGCCTGTACGGAGGGCTCGGACGGATCGATGTACTCCATGATTGGGAGCCCGAAGGCCGCCGTCTTGCCCGTCCCCGTCTGGGCCTGGCCGATCACGTCGCGACCCGCCAGCAGAGCCGGAATCGCCTCCTCCTGGATCGGGCTGGGCGATTCGTAACCCACATCGCGGAGCGCGTGAAGTGTGGACTCCGAGAGCCCCAGATCGGCGAAGGTCTTGCTCACGCGGTTGGGTCGAGCAGGAGCTTACCCGTGGTGCGCCGCTCGCGCAGGTCGATCTGCGCCTGGGCCGCCTGCTCCAGCGGGTAGGTGTTTCCCACGATCGCCCGCAGCTCGCCCCGCGCCGCGCGCGCGAACAGGTCGGCGAGCGCGTCGGTGAACATCGCCGGGCGCTCGAGGCAGTGGAACAGGTAGAAGCCCACAACCGCGCGCGAGTGGCGCAGCAGCGAGCCGGTGCGGATCTCGTTGGCTTCGTTCGTTGCGATCCCGTAGGCGACGATCCGGCCGAAGTGGGCCAGCGCGCGGTAGGAGGCCTCGAACACCGCGCCGCCCGACATCTCGAACACGACGTCCACGGGGCGGCCGTCGTTGGCCTCCAGCAGCCGCTCGGTGAGGTCCTCGGGGGCGGGGTCGATGGCCACGTCGGCACCTAGCTGGAGCGCGAGCGAGCGCTTCTCTGCGCTCGAGGCGGTCGCGATCACGCGTCCGGCCCCGAGCGGATGCCCGAGCTGGACCGCGAGCGAGCCCACGCCCCCGGCGGCCCCGTGCACGACCACCGTCTCGCCGGGGGAGACCCGTCCCGCGGTGCGGTACAGGTGCCAGGCGGTCGTGCCCTGGACGATCATCGCGAGCGCCACGCCGTCGTCGAGCCCGTCGGGAATCGGGAACGTCAGCTCCGCGGGAGCGGTCGCATACTCGGCGTAGCCGCCGCTGCCCACGAGCGCCACCACGCGCTCGCCGGTGTCCTGGCGGATCCCCGCGACCTCGCCGCCGGGGATCAGCGGCAGCGTTGCCTTCTGTACATAGGTGTTGGTGCGGGTGTGGGTGTCGGCGAAGTTCAGCCCGGCACGCCTCACGCGGATCAGCAGCTCGCCGTCGGCGGGCTCGGGGGGCGGCAGCTCGGCCAGCTTCAATACCTCCGGGCCGCCGAACTCGGTCATCTGGATCGCACGCATGGCGCCGAGGCTAGCGGAGTGCCGCGGGCGCCCACGGTCCGGTCGGGTCGCCTCGCCCGCCGATCGACCGCCGCCGGCGCTTCGCGCGGGGCGCGTGGCCGGCGGTGTGCTCTAAGGTGCCCGCCCATGCCAATCACCGTCGTGGGATCGATCGCCTTCGACACCGTCAGAACGCCGTTCGGCTCGCGCGAGCGGATGCTCGGCGGCGCGGCGGTGCACTTCGCGCTGGCGGCGTCCTTCTGCGAGGACGTGCGCGTCGTGGGACCGGTCGGCGAGGATTTCGGCGAGACCGAGCTCGAGGTCCTGCGCCGGCGCGGGGTGGACGTGTCGGACATCGAGCGCGTGCCCGACGGGAAGACCTTCTTCTGGGAGGGCGAGTACGGCTGGGATCTCAACTCGCGCGAGACGATCGACACCCAGCTCGGCGTGTTCGAGGGCTTCCAGCCGAAGCTCTCAGAGCGCTCGCGCTCGAGCGAGGTGCTGTTCCTCGCCAACATCCAGCCCGACCTGCAGCTCGAGGTCGCGCGCCAGCTGCCGGACGCGCGGTTCGTGGCGCTCGACTCCATGAACCTGTGGATCGACATCGCCCGCGACTCACTCGTGCGGGCGATCGAGGGTGTCGACTGCGTGATCCTCAACGACGCCGAGCTGCGGCAGCTCACGCGCAAGCCGAACCTCGTCTCGGCCGCGCGCGAGATCCTCTCCTGGGGGGGCTCATCCGAGCGCGGCCACGGCCCGAGCGTGATCGTGGCCAAGCAAGGCGAGTATGGGGCCGCGCTCGTGACCCGCGATAGCTTCTTCGCGCTCCCGGCCTATCCGCTGGAGACGGTGATCGACCCCACCGGCGCAGGCGACACCTTCGCGGGAGGGTTCGTGGGCTACATCGCAGCGCATCCGCAGGAGGAGCTCGGCGAGGATCTGCTGCGGCGCGCGATGGCCCACGCGACCGTGCTCGCGTCGTTCAACGTCGAGGAGTTCGGCACCGAGCGCGTCGAGCGGCTCACCGGCCGCGAGATCGTCGCCCGCACGGGCGAACTGCACGCGATGACTCAGTTCAGCGGCGCGGACCTGCAGCTGCGGGGCTGAGCCGGTCCGGTTGTAGGGCCGGTCTCGCCGCGGGGTTGTACGGATGCGGTGGGCTGTATACGATCGTGCCCGGTGGATGCCTGGACCTTCATCTGGCTGATGGTCTTCTTGAAGATCCCGATCGTGGCGCTGTTCCTGCTCGTGCGCTGGGCTATTCGCCAGACGCCGGAGGCCGCAGCCGAGGACGGGGGCATCGGCCCGCGGCCGCGTCACGACCACCCGCACCACCCCAGGACGCGGCTGCCGCGCAGACCGCGGCGAGGCCCGCACGGCACGCCCGCACCGCCCTCGCCCGCGCGCGTGCGCACGGTCGTCTCCAAGCAGCGCCTGCCGCGCGGCTGAGAGGCGCAGCCGATCCTCTCCCCTCGCCGGCTGCAGGAGCGAACCCACCGGACCTTGCGCGGGAACGCGACGCGTTGGCGCATAATCGAGAGCAGAGCATCCGAACCCGTGGATAGGAGACGCGCATGAGCACCCACACGCACCCCAGCAGCGGCGAGAGCACAGGCCCGCCGTCGGGCAACGGTGGCGAGCCCGTGCAGCAGACGCTCACGGTGACCGACAACCGCACCGGCAGGGTCTACGAGCTGCCGATCGAGGACGGCACCGTGCGCGCGATGGACCTTCGCCAGATCAAGGACGGGGACCAGGACTTCGGCCTGATGGCCTACGACCCGGCCTACACCAACACGGCTTCGTGTCGCAGCGCGATCACCTACATCGACGGCGACGCGGGCATCCTCCAGCACCGCGGCTACCCGATCGAGCAGCTGTGCGAGCACTCGAGCTATCTCGAGGTGGCCTACCTGATCATCAAGGGCTCGCTCCCCACCAGCTCCCAGCTGGAGGACTGGGTGCACGAGATCACGATCCACACGTTCGTGCACGAGAACGTCAAGGACTTCATGCAGGGCTTCCGCTACGACGCCAACCCGATGGGCATGCTGGTGGCCTCGGTGGGCGCGCTGTCGACCTTCTACCCCGACGCCAACCGCATCCACGACGAGGATGTTCGCGACATGCAGATCATCCGGCTGCTCGCCAAGATGCCCACGCTCGCCGCGTTCGCGTTCAGGCACAACATGGGACAGCCGTACGTGTATCCCGACAACGACCTCAACTACGCGGGCAACTTCCTGGGGATGATGTACAAGATGACTGAGCTCAAATACGAGCCCGATCCTCGCTTGGAGCGCGCGCTGGATGTGCTGTTCATCCTCCACGCCGACCACGAGCAGAACGCCTCGACGAGCGCCGTGCGCTCCGTGGGCTCGACCCAGGTGGACCCCTACTCGGCGCTAGCGGCCGGGGTGGCGGCGCTGTACGGGCCGCTCCATGGCGGCGCCAACGAGGCGGCGCTGCGGATGCTGCGCAGGGTGGGAAGCGTCGAGAACATCCCCGCGTTCCTGGAGGGGGTCAAGGCGGGACAGGAGCGCCTGATGGGATTCGGCCACCGCGTATACAGGAACTACGACCCACGCGCGCGGATCATCCGCAAATACCTCGACGACGTGTTCGAGGTGCGCGGCAGGAGCCCGCTCCTGGAAGTCGCGAGCGAGCTCGAGAAGCGCGCCCTCGACGACGACTACTTCACTCAGCGCAAGCTCTACCCCAACGTGGACTTCTACTCGGGCCTGATCTATGAGGCGCTCGGGCTGCCCGTGGCGATGTTCCCGGTGATGTTCGCGATCGGCCGCACGAGCGGCTGGATCGCGCAGTGGCTCGAGATGGTGGAGGACTCCGAGCAGAAGATCGCGCGTCCGCGCCAGATCTACACCGGAGACCGCGACCGCGACTACGTCCCGATCGAGCAGCGCGGCTAGAGCGAGCAGCGAAATGGCCGCCACCCCCGCGCTCAGCGCCCCCTCGGCGGGCGCGCCGTTCGACGCCACCACGATCGAGCGCCGCGAGCTCGGCGAGCACGACGTGCTGATCGACATCAAGTTCTGCGGCATCTGCCACAGCGACATCCACCAGATCAAGGACGAGTGGGGCAACTCGATCTTCCCGATGGTGCCCGGCCACGAGATCGCGGGCGTGGTGGCGGCGGTGGGGGCCGGCGTGAGCAGATACGCGGTCGGCGATCGCGTCGGCGTGGGATGCCTGGTCGACTCGTGCGGCGAGTGCGAGTACTGCGTGGCCGGCGAGGAGCAGTTCTGCGTCAAGCCGGCCGTGCCCACCTACAACGGGCTCGACTACGACGGCGAGCCCACCTACGGCGGCTACAGCCAGCAGATCGTGGTCAGGGATCGCTTCGTCGTGCGCATCCCCGACGCGCTGGAGCTACAGGATGCGGCGCCGCTGCTGTGCGCCGGGATCACCACCTACACGCCGCTGAAGCACTGGAAGGTCGGCCCGGGGATGAAGGTGGCCGTGGTCGGCATGGGCGGCCTCGGCCACGTGGGCGTGCAGATCGCGGCGGCGATGGGGGCGGAGGTGACCGTGCTCAGCCAAACGCTCAGCAAGCAGGAGGACGGGCTCAGGTTCGGCGCCAAGCACTACGACGCCACGTCTGAGCGAAGCATCTTCAAGGAGCTCGCGAGCAGCTTCGACCTGATCCTCAACACCGTCTCGGCGAACCTCCCGATCAATGCCTACCTCGGGCTGCTGCGGGTCGACGGAACGCTCGTCACGGTCGGCGCCCCGGCCAAGCCCGACTCGTTCAGGGCGTTTGCCCTGATCGGTGGCCGGCGCAGCCTCGCAGGCTCGGCGATCGGCGGCCTGCCCGGTACCCAGGAGATGCTCGACTTCTGCGCCGAGCACAGCGTCACGCCCGCGATCGAGCTGATCGGCGCCGACGAGGTCGCCGAGGCATACGACCGCGTCGAGCGCAGCGCGGTGCGCTACCGCTTCGTGATCGACGTCTCCACGATTGGAGCGCCGCCCGCCTGAGGCGGCTCAGCTTCCAGCCGCAACAACGCCGTTGACCGGCGCGACCGGTGCCGCTCGCGCGCGACGCAGGCGCTCACAGCACGAGCGTGGCACCGTTGCGGCGCAGCCAGTCGCGATCCTCGCGGTAGTCCGGCCAGCGGCGCTCGAGCAGCGTCCAGAAGCGCGGCGAGTGGTCGAGCACCTCGAGGTGGCACACCTCGTGCCAGACGACGTACTCGAGCACCCGCTCCGGCGCGAGCAGCAGGCGCCAGTTGAAGCTCATGCGCCCGCCCGCCGAGCACGAGGCCCAGCGCGTGCGCTGGGCGCGGATGTCGAGCGCGCTGTAAGAGCTCCCGGCGAACGCGGTGGCGCGATCCAGGCGCGGAGCGATCTCCGCGCGGGCGGCCCGCCGGTAGAAGCGCTCGAGCGCTGCTCGCGGATCGCGCTCGGGCACGAGCAGCCGCTCGCCCGTCCGGTGCACGCGCACGCGGCCGGGCTCGGGCACGAGCTCGAGCGAGCGCCCCAGGTAGGGCACCGTCCCGGCGCGGGCGGCAACCCGCGCGAGCGCCTCGTGAGCCTCGCCGAGGCGGCGCTCGATCCACGGGCGCAGCTCGCTCACGGCGGCCGCCGCCGCCCGCTCGGGAACGCGCAGGGGCAGCACCACCTCCACGCCGCTGTGCGCATGCACGTTCACCCGCACCCGCCGCGCGCGCGCCGAGCGCCGAACGGTGTATGCGATCTCGCCCGCGGGCGCCTCGATGGCCATCCCGGGAGCGTATTGGCCGCTGCGGGCGTCTGGGTAGGTCCGGCCGCAGCCGGGCGGCGCAGCGGACGCTCGATACACGCCAGCGAATAGGCTTGGCCGGTGCGAGCGGGTGGCAGCGGCGGCGGGGGCGGCGAGCCGCAGACCCTCGATGAGGAGCTGCTGCTGTGGCTCGGCGATGAGCCCCCGGAGGTGCGGGCCGCCGATCGGGAGCGCATCCACGACATCGCAGCCGAGTTCGCGCGCGGATTCGGCGCGCTCGCCGGGATCGGCCCCGCGGTGACCGTCTTCGGATCGGCGCGGACCCCACCGCACGACCCGGACTACGAGCTCGCACGACGGGTGGGCGCCAGCCTCGGGCGCGCCGGGTATGCGGTGATCACCGGTGGCGGGGGCGGTCTGATGGAGGGGGCCAACCGCGGTGCGCGCGAGGTGGGGGCGGTGTCGGTGGGCTGCAACATCGAGCTGCCCAACGAGCAGGAGCTGAACCCCTATGTGGACATCGGCCTGCGCTTCCGCCACTTCTTCGCGCGCAAGGTCATGTTCGTGCGCTACGCGAGCGCATTCGTGATCCTCCCGGGCGGCTTCGGGACGCTCGATGAGCTGTTCGAGGCGGTAACGCTCATCCAGACGCGCACGATCCGCCACTTCCCGGTGCTCCTGCTCGGCGACGGCGGCTGGGACGGCCTGTTGCGCTGGTTGGAATCGGCGCCGCTGCGGGCCGGTCGGATCGCTGCGCGCGATCTCGAGATCCTCCAGCGCGTGGACAGCCTGCAGGAGATGTGCGCGATCGTCTCAGAGGGCCATCGGCGCCAACGCGAATACGGGCGGACACAGCCGCGGCGCACGCACGCGCCGCGGTCATAATCAGACGGCGATGAGCAGATCCAAGGTCAGGCTTCCGCGGGGTGTGCGCGAGCCCTACGAGGTCTACATCAACGGGGTGCCGCAGCAGCTCGGAGTGGATTTCAACGTTCGCGATGGCTCGCTCGTGTTCGAGCGGGAGCTGCGCAAGGACCGGATCAGCGGGTGGCGGTGGCTGCTGGGCGCCTGGGGGGTGGGCACCTACCGCCAGAACGACTCGGTGGACGTGCGCTACGACGCGCCCGACGGCTCGCCACGGGTGGCCGAGGGCCTGGAGATCGACTCCGACTAGGCGGCGCCGCTTGGGCCGGACGCGCGCTCCCACGGCCGCGCCAGCTTGAGCGCGCTGAGGATCGCGCGCGTGGCTGGCGAGCGGTTGAGCGTGTAGAAGTGGATGCCGGGCGCGCCCGCCGCGAGCAACTCGGCACACTGCAGCGTGGCGTAGGCGACGCCGAAGTCAAGCACCGCCTCGGCGTCCTCGCCGCGCGCGTGCAGCTCGCGGCGCAGCCCCGACGGAATCCCCGCGCCGCACATCTGCGCCATCCGCTCGACCTGTCCCGCCTGGGTGATCGGCATGATCCCGGGGATGATCGGCACCGTGATCCCAGCGCCGCGCGCCCGCTGCACGAAGTCGAAGTAGCGCGCGTTGTCGAAGAACAGCTGAGTGATCAGGAAGGCCACCCCCGCATCCACCTTCTCGACGAGGTGCTGCAGGTCGGCCTCGGGGCTCTCCGCATGTATGTGGGTCTCGGGGAAGCAGGCCGCTCCGATCGCGAACGGATAGTCGGCCGCGATCAGCTCGACCAGCTCGCGTGAGTACTCCAGGCCGCCTTCGGTCTTGGCCCACACCTGCGTGCCGGCGGGGGGGTCGCCGCGCAGGGCGAGCACGTTGTCTATCCCGGCGCCGAGCATCTCATCGAGGGTCCCCCGAAGTTCCGGCACGGTGGCGCCAACGCACGTGAAGTGGGCCATCGCCTCGAGGCGGTGCTCGTCCTTGATCCGCTTGACGATCTCGATCGTCTTCTCGCGGGTCGAGCCGCCGGCGCCGTAGGTGACCGACACGAACGAGGGTTCGAGCGACTGCAGCTCGGCGAGCGCGCCGTACAGGTTGCGCTCGCCGACCTCGGTCTTCGGGGGGAAGAACTCGAACGAGAACACGGGCGCCTGCGCGGTGAGGATCTGGTCGATGCGCATCCGCCGATTATGCAGACCAGCGCTCGGGCTCACCGGGGAGGCGCCGCACGCTGCCGACCGCCTCGAGATGGGTGAGGTAGCCCAGCACCTGCGAGATCAGCCAGTGCGCGTTCTGCTGGGAGAGCGAGTCGCCGTGGAGGCTCCTGACCACATCGAAGGCGGTCAGCTCGCCCCCGGCTACGGCCGCGCGGACCCGGACGAGCTGCTCCTGCACGAGCTCTCGGTTTCCGTTTATGTGCGCCTGTACGTCGGTGAAGGTGCGCCCGTGCCCCGCGAGGCAGAGACGCGCCCCCAGCCGCTCGACCACCTCGAGCGAGCTCAGGAACTCGCCCACCGGATCGGGGGAGTAGCCGTACTCGAAGTACAGGGAGATCCTCCCGAGCAGGTGATCCCCGGAGATCAGCAGGCGCCGCTCGGGCTGGAACAGGCACACGTGAGAGGGGGAGTGCCCGGGGGTCTCGTACACCACCCAGTCGCCGAGATCGGTCGCGACGCTCACGCCCGCGACCAGCTTGCGGTCGGGCGCGATCGGCCCGGCGATCCCCGGTTCCAGCGCCGCCGCACCGCGCTCGGCGGCGTAGCGCCGCAGCGCCTCCTCGGGCACCCCGCTTCCTCGCGCGACCTCCAGGCGCCGCGCGAGCACGGCCTCGGGATCATCGACCATGCGGCTCATCAGCTCGTGGCTGGGGTGCATCCACAGCTCGCAGCCAACCTTCTCGACGATGGTGGCAGCCTGGCCGCAGTGGTCGGAGTGGGCGTGGGTGCACACCACGAGGCTCACGTCCTCCAGGCGCAGGCCACACATCGCCAGGGCCCGCTCGAGGTTGGCGAGCGAATCGGGCTGCTGCATTCCCGTGTCGAACAGCACGAAGCCATCGCCCGCCGCGACGGCCCAGGCGTTGCAGTGGGGCACGCCCGGCCACGGCAGGGGCAGACGCAGGCGAAAGACGCCCGGGAGCACACGCTCGCCGCGGCCGAGCTCCCGCTTCGTGCTCGCATCCGACACGCGGCGGAGACTAGACTACGGCTCTTCACACCCTAAAGGAGATGGGGCCATGGCCGATCGGCAGACCGCAAGCGAGACGAGCACGAAGGTGCAGGAGGCGGCCGCGAGCGTGCAGCAGGCCGCGACGCCACGCAAGCGCATATCTGGCAGCAAGGCCGAGGCCGTGGCGCGACGCTACTTCGGGGCGATCGACGCCCACGATCTCGACGCGGCGGTGGAGATGTGGGCGCCGGGCGGGCGCGAGAACGTGCGCGGCCAGATCGACACCGAGGCTCCCCACGGGGTTCGTGAGTTCATCGGCGGGCTGCTCGCGGCTGTGCCCGACCTCTCGATGGAGGTCCTCTCGACGACCACCGAGGGTGAGCGCTGCGGCGTCCAGTGGCGCCTCACGGGCACCTTTGCCGGGCCCGGCCAGTTCTCCGGCGTGGCCCCCACGGGCACCCCCGTGACGCTCGAAGGCTTCGATCTGCTGGCGGTCCGCGACGGCCTGATCGAGAGCAACGACGCGTTCACCGACTCGATGACGTTCGCGCGCCAGATCGGGATGATGCCCCCCCAGGGCTCGCCCGCCGAACAGCGCATGATGGGTGCGTTCAACGCCAAGACACGGCTCACGGCCGGCCTGGCGGCGGGAGCGCCGGGGATGGTGGCCGAGGGGGTGTGGGTGGTGCAGGGACAGCCCGGCCGCTGCAACGTGTACCTGATCGAGGACGAGGGCGGCGTGACGCTGTTCGACGCCGGCGCGCGCACGATGACGCGGGCGGTTGCGAGCGCCGGTGCGAGGCTCGGAGGCATCCGCCGCGTGGTGCTCGGCCACGGCCACACCGACCACCGCGGCACCGCGCCGGCGCTGGGAGTGCCGGTGCTGTGCCACGCCGACGAGGTGCAGGACGCAGAAGGGAGCGGCGGGTTCCGCTACTGGCCTACAGGGCTTCAGGGCCTGCCCCTGCCGCTGCGGCCGGTCCACCGCATGATGCACCGCTACGCCTGGGATGCCGGCCCCGTGAAGATCTCCGAGACGATCGCCGAGGGCGATGAGGTGGCGGGCTTCCGCGTTGTGCACCTGCCCGGGCACGCTCCGGGGATGATCGGCCTGTGGCGCGAGTCCGACCGCCTCGCGCTCACCAGCGACTGCTTCTACACGCTCGACCTGTGGGGTCGCGGCGGTCCCGCGCGTGTGCCGGCCGCGATCTACAACTACGACACCGAGCAGGCGCGCGCGAGCATCCGCAAGCTCGCGGCGCTCGAGCCCGCGGCCGCGTGGCCCGGACACGCCAAGCCGATCACCGGCGACGTCCGCAGCCAGCTCGAACGGGCGGCGGACGAGAGCTAGCTTGGGCCGGCGCGCCCGCCGCCAGCAGAAGCTC
>FSYY01000175.1_pt1 | contig 22323 bp, 15 predicted proteins | sample 1638681 | NCBI WGS metagenome assembly FSYY01 (sample SAMEA3914813, study PRJEB12502) | metagenome | biome: forest; material: soil | place: Canada | collected 2011-07-07 | depth 0.3 m | reverse complement strand
GTGCCGGGCTGTGTCACGAGCGGGGCAATCTTAGGCGCGGGGGGCGCGGCCGGAGGAGCGCGCGCCCCCGGCTGGCGCGGCCGGAGGAGCGCGCGCCCCCGGCTGGCGCGGCCCGCGGCGCAGCCCGGCCGCGCTTGCTCTGCCCGTTAGCATGTGCGCGTGGCCGACCTGCCCTCCGTGTGCGTGATCGGGGCGGGCGTCAGCGGGCTGACCGCCTGCAAGGCGCTCGCGGACTTCGGCATACCGCACACGTGTTTCGAGGCCTCCGATGAGGTGGGGGGGAACTGGTACTTCCAGAACCCCAATGGGGTGTCCTCCGCCTACCGCTCGCTGCACATCGACATCTCCAAGCCGTCGATCTCCTTCCGAGACTTCCCGATGCCAGACCGCTACCCGGACTATCCGCATCACACCCACATCTTCGAGTGGCTGCGCGACTACGCAGACGCGTTCGGGGTGCGTGAGCGCATCCGCTTCAACACGCGCGTGCAGAATGCCTCGCGGGGACCCGAGGGCGGCTGGCGGATCACGCTCGAGGATGGCGAGCAGGAGGACTTCGACGCGCTGCTGGTGTGCAACGGCCACCACTGGGATCCGCGCCTGCCCGAGTTCCCGGGGACCTTCGCCGGCCCGCAGATCCACTCGCACGACTACCTGGACCCGAGCACGCCGCTCGACCTCAAAGACAAGCGCGTGCTGGTGGTGGGGATCGGCAACAGCGCGGTCGACATCGTGTCCGAGCTGGCGCGCAAGACGATGTGCGACACGGTGTTCATCTCGACCCGCTCGGGCGCATACGTCGTCCCCAAGTACATCTTTGGAAAGCCCGCCGACCAGGTGGTGAAGACCAACCCTCGTATCCCCGTGGGCATACAGCGGCGCCTCGGCCGCGTCCTGCCGCGGATCTTCTCCGGTCGCATGGAGGACTTCGGCCTGCCGACGCCCAACCACAAGTTCCTCGACGCGCACCCCACCGTCTCGAGCGAGCTCCTCGGGCGCCTCGGCGCGGGTGACGCGGTGGCCAAGGGCGACGTCGCCGAGCTGATGGGAGATCGCGTCCGCTTCGCCGACGGGAGCGTGGAGAGCGTCGATGCGATCATCTACGCGACCGGCTACAACGTGAGCTTCCCGTTCTTCGATCCGGGGTTCCTCTCCGCTCCCGAAAACGTGCTGCCGCTGTACAAGCGGATGCTGAAGCCTGGTATCGACGACCTCGCGTTCATCGGCCTGGGGCAGCCGATCCCGACGATCTTCCCGTTCTCGGAGCTGCAGTCCAAGCTCGCCGCGCGCTGGCTGTACGGCGACTGGGCGCCCCCGAGCGAGGATGAGATGGTGCGCGAGATCCGGCGCGACGAGGCCTTCCACACGGGTCACTTCACCGCCAAGCCGCGGCACACGATGCAGCTCGAGTGGTACGGCTTCGCGCACGAGCTCAAGACCCGCTCGATCCCGGCCGGGCAGCAGCGTGCCCAAATGGGCGCCCCCACGGGACGGGCCGCCGCCGGCCGCGCGCAGGCTCTGCAGCAGGCGCTGGCCCCGGCATGAGCGCCGTCTCCTTCGAGAGCGGGGGCGTGCGCTGTGGGGCGATCCACCTCGTCGGCGAGGGCGAGGGCTTCGCGGGCGAGGGGGGCTCCAGACCGTGCGTGGTGATGGGGCATGGCTTCGGCGCAACTGTCGACTCCGGGGTGCTGCCATTCGCCGAGCGCTTCGCGGAGGCCGGGCTCGACGCGCTCGCCTTCGACTACCGCCACTTCGGCATGAGCGATGGCGAGCCGCGCCAGCTGCTGTCGATTCCTCGCCAGCTCGAGGACTGTGCCGCGGCGATCGCGTTCGCGAGGGACATCGACGGGGTCGACCCCGCGCGGATCGTCGTGTGGGGCTCCTCCTACGCGGGCGGGCACGTCGTGCCGGTGGCGGTCACGGACGGCCGCGTCGCCGCGGTGATCTCCCAGGTGCCCGCGATGGACGGCGTGGCCACGATGGTCAATGCCCTGCGCCGCGCTGGGCCGCGCGGGATGGCGAAGCTCGGCGCACTCGGCGTGCGCGACCTGCTGGGCTCGCTTCGCGGCCGCGAGCCCGTGACGGCGCCGGCGGTGGGCGCACCGGGAAGCGTCGCGTTCATGAGCACCCCCGACGCCGAGCCGGGGATGCGGGCCGTGGCAGGGCCGTCGTGGCGCAACGCGGTGGCGGCACGCATCGCGCTGCAGGCGGGCGCCTACAGACCCGGGCTGCAGGCCGACCGGCTGCCCTGCCCGATTCTGATCCTGATCGCCGACAGCGACTCGGTGGCCCCGGTGAAGGCCGCCCAGGACGCCGCGTGGCGGGCGACCGGGCGCGCCGAGGTGCGCACCTACCCGATCGGGCACTTCGACATCTACCGTGGCGCCCCATTCGAGCGCGCAGTCGCCGATCAGCTGCACTTCCTGCGGCGGCACCTCGCGGCGGCGCCGGCGGCGACTCCGCGCGCCCGCGCTTCGCTGGCCTAGCCGGCGGGCGCGCCGGGCGCGCAGGGCGCTCGCGAAGTGCGCACAGCCGCGTCCAGCAAGAATCGAGTTCGGCTCACGTGGGAGGGCCTTCCGCGCCGATACCGTCGTGTGAAGTCCAGAGCCGATCAGGAGATGCCAGACCTGGCCGCGCTCGCGCTGCGCGAAGCCACGATCTCGGTGGGGATCTGGCTGACGTGGGTGGTCGGTGGCCTTGGCGAGGTGTACGTGCTGGCCACGCAGTCGCAGCCCAACCGTCCGGCGCTCGGGGTGCTGTTCGGGATGGCGATCGCGGCAGGCTTCGTGGTTGTGTTCCTGCCGCGCGAGCGAATCGTGCGCAGCCGCTACCGCGAGCTGTTCTTTCTGAGCTGGTCGGTCCTCGACCTCATGCTGATCCTGCTCGGCGCCCTCGCCGACGGAGGCACCGGCAGCCCGCTCGTGCTGATCTTCTTCGTTCCGGTCGTGTTCTCGGCGATGTCCTACCCGCTCGGCTCGGTTCTCGCCGTCGGCGTCATGACGCTGCTCAGCTATCTGGGGCTCGCCGCAACGGTCGGTGGCTCGAGCACCTCCTACGACGCCGCGTTCGCCACGGCGCTCGCGTGCACCGCGATGATGAGCGCCGCCCAGGCGCGCACCCACAACCGCCAGCACCGCGCGTTGGCCGAAGTGTCACGCGCCGACCCCCTGACAGGCTGTCTGAACCGCCGTGGCTTCGAAGAGCGCGCCGTGGCGGAGTTGGGAGCAATGACCCGGCGTGCGCGTCGCGGCGCGGTGCTGGTGCTCGACATCGACCACTTCAAGCCGGTCAACGACAGGCTCGGCCACGCGGCCGGCGATGAGCTGCTGTGCTGGGTCGTGCGCACGCTCGGCGCGGTCGTGAGGCCGACCGACTCGGTCGGGCGGCTCGGCGGCGACGAGTTCGCGATCCTGCTCCCGGAGATCGAGCGCGGTGATGCCGAGCGTCTGGCCGAGCGCGTCCGCGCCGCCCTGCGCGAGCGCGCTCCCTGCTCGCTGGGGCTCGCCGTATTCCCCGACGACGGCAGCGACCTCGAGGATCTGACGCGCCAGGCCGACATGCGCCTCTACCGCTCCCGTGACGGGCGCTCCGGGCCCGAGACGGCCTCGGTCCACCGCCTCGTCGAGAGGCTCGACCTGGCACGCGGCGAGGGGCGCGACCGGGAGGTGTTGCAGCAGGCGCTTCGCGAGCAGCTCGACGCGGCGGTCGTGGTCACCGACCTCGAGGGTGTCGTGCTCGACTGGAACGACGGCGCAGAGGCGCTGTATGGCTGGACGAGCGCAGAGGCTTTGGGGCGCGGGGTGGTCGAGCTCGTGACCGTCACCGCCGCCGAGCCCGCCGAGCAGGCGCTCGAGGCGCTGCGGCGCGACAGCCGCTGGGGAGGCGAGTTCGTGGGACGCCGCAAGGATGGCTCGACCTTCGCCGGGTACGTGCGCAACCGCGTCGTGTTCGACGAGCAGGGCGAGCCGGCCGCGCTGGTGGGCGTGTCGGTCGACATCTCCGAGGCGGTCGCCCACGAGAGCGCGCTGCTGCGCTCGCGCCACTGCGCCCAGGCGGTCGCGGAGAGCATCGGTGAGGGCCTGTTCGTGGTGGACGTCGACGGGCGCGTGACCTACATGAACGCGGTCGCAGAGGCGCTGCTCGGGTGGCCGCGCGAGGAGCTTCAGGGGCGCGTCGCACACGAGGTGCTCCACGCTCACCGCCAGGACGGGTCGCAGATGCCCATCGAGGAGTGCCCGATCACGCGCGCGCGCCGCGATGGCGTGGGCGTGAGCGTCGAGGACGACCACTTCCTGTGCCGCAGCGGCCGCGAGCTGGCGGTCGCCTACAGCGCGGCGCCATTCGAGACGGACACCGGCGCAAAGGGCTGCGTGGTCGTCTTCCGCGACATCGCCGAGCGCAAGCGCGCCGAGGCCGAGCACCGGCACCACGACGTCACGCTCGCCGCGATCGACCGCATCCAAGAGGCGATCGCCGAGGACCGCTTCATCCTGCACGCGCAGCCGATCATCGACCTGCGCAGCGGCGAGACGGTCCAGCACGAGCTGCTGGTGCGCATGCGCGAACGCGACGGCGAGATCGTCCCGCCGGGCGCCTTCCTCGGTGTGGCCGAGCAGTACGGGCTGATCGGCGCCGTCGACCGGTGGGTGATCAAGCGTGCAACCCAGATCGCCGCGGCGGGCTGCTCGGTCGAGCTCAACATCTCCGCTCGCTCCGTGGGCGACGTGGACGTGCTCGAGCACATCGAGCGCTGCATCGACCACGGTGGCGCCGACCCGGCGCGCCTCGTGTTCGAGCTCACCGAGACCGCGATCGTCGAGGACCAGGCGGCGGCACGCCGCTTCGCCGAGCGCCTGCACGTGCTCGGATGCAAGCTCGCGCTCGACGACTTCGGCACCGGCTATGGAGGCTTCACCTACCTCAAGCAGATCCCCGTCGACTACCTGAAGATCGACATCGAGTTCGTGCGCGACCTCGCGAGCAACCGCGCCAGCCACCACGTCGTGCAGGCGATGGTGGCGCTCGCTCACGACTTCGACCTCGAGACGGTCGCCGAGGGTGTCGAGGACCGCGCGACGCTCGGTCTATTGCGCGAGTTGGGCGTGCATTACGCGCAGGGCTTCCACATCGCCCGGCCACATCCGTTCACGTTCACCCCCGACGAGGACGAGCGCAGCGTGGGCGTGCAGGCGCGCGCGGGCGCACATGCGCTGAGCGCGCCGGCCCAGGGCAGGATGCGCACTCCGGTCGCGCGCCGGCCCGAACTGAGCTAGGCATCGGCCGCGGAGTCCCCGGCGCGGATCGCCGCCTGGGCGGCCGCGACCCGGGCGATCGGCACGCGGAACGGCGAGCAGGAGACGTAGTCGATGCCCGAGCGGTGAAAGAAGTCGATCGAGTCCGGGTCGCCGCCGTGCTCGCCGCAGACGCCGAGCTTCAGGTCCGGCTTGGCGGTGCGGCCGAGCCAGGCGCCCATCCGCAGCATCTGCCCGACGCCGGGCGTATCGAGCGTCTCGAACGGCGAGCGGTCGAGGATCTTCAGGTCGATGTAGCGGGCGATTATGCGTCCCTCGATGTCGTCTCGGCTGAAGCCGAGCCCGGTCTGGGTGAGGTCGTTGGTGCCGAACGAGAAGAAGTCCGCCTCGCTGGCGATGCGATCGGCCTGGAAGCAGGCGCGTGGCAGCTCGATCATCGTGCCCACGAGGTAGTCCCGTGCCTGCACCTCGGCGGCAACCCGGTCGACCAGCCCGCGCAGCAGCTCGAGCTCGCGCTCGTATGCCACAAGCGGGATCATGATCTCGATCTGCGCCTCGGGCACGCGCCGCGCTGCCTCGAACAGGGCGCGAACCTGCATCTCATAGAGGTCCGGAAACAGCAGGCCGAGTCTCACCCCGCGCGTCCCAAGCATTGGGTTGGTCTCCTGCAGCGCCTCCACCCGCGCGCGCTCGCGCGAGCCCGCGGGCAGCTCGGCCGGGTTCGGCAGGAACTCGTGGAGCGGCGGGTCGAGCAGCCGCACGGTCACCGGCCGCCCGTCCATCGAGCTCAGGATCTGCTCGAAGTCTGACTCCTGCAGTGGGCGCAGCTGCTCGATCGCACGCGCACGGGCGTCATCCTCCTCGGCGAGGATCACCGCAGCCATCAGCGGCTGGCGATCGCCGAGGAACATGTGCTCGGTCCGACACAGCCCGATCCCCTCGGCACCGAACTCGAGCGCGCGCACGGCGTCTTCGGGGGTGTCGGCGTTTGCGCGCACCCCGAGCCGGCGCAGCTCATCGCACCAACTCAGGACCGTCTCGAAGTGCTCGGAGACGCGCGGGACCACGAGCGGGACGTCGTCGCTCGTCACCCGCCCTGAGGTGCCGTCGATCGCGATCCGGTCGCCGACGCGAGCACGGTGTGAGCCGAGCCACACCTCGCCGCTCGCCGGCTCGATCCTCACTGCGCTGGCGCCGGTGATCGCCGGACGCCCCATCCCACGCGCCACGAGGGCGGCGTGGCTGGCCTTGCCGCCCTCCGCGGTGAGGATGCCCTGGGCGGCGTGGAAGCCCGCGACGTCGTCGGCCTCCGTGAATGTGCGCACGAGGATCACCTCGCGGCCCTCCGCGGCGGCCTGAACGGCTTCGCGTGCGCTGAGCACTATCTCGCCCTTTGCCGCTCCGGGCGAGGCCGCCACCCCGGTTACGAGCACCTCGTACTTCACCGACGGGTCGAAGGTCGGATGCAGCAGGGCGTCGAGCGTATCGCAGTCGATCGTCGCGATTGCGCCCGCGCGGTCGAGCAGGCCCTCGGCGACGGCGTCCACCGCGAAGCGCACGGCCGCCTGCGCGGGCCGCTTTGCCGAGCGGGTCTGCAACATGTACAGACGTCCCTCCTGCACGGTGAACTCGGTGTCCTGCATGTCGCCGTAGTGGCGCTCGAGCGTGCGCAGGATGTCCATCAGCTGGGCGTACACGCCGGGCAGCCACTCGCGTAGCTCGCGGATGTCCCGGGGCGTGCGCACCCCCGCCACGACGTCCTCCCCCTGTGCGTCGGCCAGGAAGTCTCCCGAGGGCTCGGGCCGGCCGGTGACCTCATCGCGCGAGAACGCCACGCCGCTGCCGCTGCTCGGGCCGAGGTTGCCGAACACCATCTGCTGGATGTTCACCGCGGTTCCCCACTCGTCGGGGATCCGGTTGATGCGGCGGTAGGCCACCGCCCGCTCGCCCTGCCACGAGTCGAACACCGCGGCGATCGCGCCCCAGAGCTGCTCGAGCGGGTCCTGGGGGAACTCGTAGAAGTCCTGGAACTCCCGCGTGAGGCGCTCGAGCGCGGCCGCGTCGAGCTCGGTGTCGAGCGTCACCCCGCGCTCCTGCTTGGCGGCGGCGATGGCCTGCTCGAAGCGCTCGCTCGCGACGCCCTTCACCACGTTCCCGTACATCTGCACGAAGCGCCTGTAGGAGTCCCACGCAAAGCGCCCGTTTGCCGTGCGCACGGCGAGACCCTCGACGCTGCGGTCGTTGAGGCCGAGGTTGAGCACCGTGTCGAGCATGCCCGGCATCGACTCGCGTGCCCCCGAGCGCACGGATACGAGCAGCGGATCCTGGGGGTCGCCGAGGCGGGCGCCCGCCTGCTCCTCGAGCCGTCCGAGCGCGGTCATCACCTCGGCGTGCAGCCCGTCCGGGAAGGATCCCCCGAGCCGCATGTAGGCCACGCACGCCTCGGTCGTGATCGTGAAGCCGGCCGGCACGAGTGCCGCTCCGAGCACGCGCGTCATCTCCGCGACGTTCGCTCCCTTGCCGCCGAGCAGATCGCGCATCGCACGGGAGCCGGCGGCGAAGTCGACGGTCCAGCTTCCCGCCCGCGCTCGTGGATCCGGGGCGCGTGGAGCGTCGGAGCTGGCGCGCGGGCTGGCCACGACTCGATCCTGCCAGATCGCCGGGTGCAGCCGTCGGCGCCACACTTAGGCTTCACGCCATGGACTCCCTCGAACAGCTCCGCGGTCGTATCGCCGAGCTCGCGGACCTCGAAGCGCTCGAGATGCTCGCCGAGTGGGACCTGCTCGTGATGATGCCGCCCGAAGGGGCGCGGGCACGGGCTTTGCAGCTCGGCTCGCTCGCCCGCCTGACGCACGAGCGGGCCACCGCTCCGGAGGTGGGCGCCTGGCTGGCCGAGCTCGATGGCACGCTCGCCGGTGTCGACGCCGACCTCGTCCGTCTCGCCCGACGAGACTGGGAGCGGGCTACGCGCGTCCCCGCGGCGCTCGCCGCCGAGCGCGCCCAGGCGAGCGCCGCAGGACAGGATGCGTGGCAGCTGGCTCGCGCGAGTGATGACTTCGCCGCCTTCGCGCCAGCGCTCGAGCGCAACGTGGAGCTCGCGCGCGCCTACGCCGACTGCGTGCGCGGCCAGGGAGAGAGCCGCTATGAGGCGCTGCTCGGCGACTACGACTTCGGGCTGCGGGAGCAGCAGCTGGAGCGGCTCTTCGGCGAGCTCTCGGCGGCCCTGCCTGCGCTGCTCGCCGACGCGTGCGTCCACTCGCCGCGGCGGACGCTGCAAGTACCGGTGTCGGCCCAGCGAACGGCGGTCGCCAGCACACTCGCGCGGATCGGGGTCGAGCGCGCGAGCTGGCGGGTGGATGTCTCGGCGCACCCGTTCACCGCGTGGATGAGCCGCCGTGACACGCGCCTGACCACCCGCTACAGCGACGGCGAGGTCGAGTCGCTGCTGAGCTCGCTACACGAGTACGGCCACGCCCTGTATGAGCGCCAGATCGACCCGGCGCTCGAGCGCACGAACCTCGGTCGCGGCACCTCGATGTCGATGCACGAGTCGCAGAGCAAGCTGTGGGAGAACCACGTCGCCCGCCACCCCGCGTTCGCCGAGGTGCTCGCGCACGAGCTGGGCCTGGCCGGCTTCAGGGTCGCTCCAGGCGAGCTGCATGCCGCGCTCGTGGGTGTCGAACGCTCGCTCGTGCGCGTGTCGGCCGACCCGCTCACCTACCCGCTGCACATCGCGCTGCGCTTCGAGCTCGAACGCGCCCTGATCGAGGGCGAGCTCGCCGTCGGCGATCTTCCGGGCGCCTGGGCGGATGAGATGCGCCGCCTGCTGGGCCTGGAGGTGCCGAGCGACACGCTCGGCTGCCTGCAGGACGTCCACTGGGGAGCGGGCAGCTTCGGCTACTTCCCGAGCTATGCGCTCGGCTGCCTGATCGCCGCCCAGCTGTGGGAGGCGATGGTCGGCGAGCTCGGCCCGCTCGAGGATGATCTGCGCCGCGGCGAGCTCGGCGCGGTCCAGCGCTGGCTGGGCGAGCGCGTCCATCGTCACGGCCGGCGCCTGGACACGGTCCCGCTCGTCGAGCAGGTGACGGGGACCGGTCTCGAGGTCGGACCGTTCCTGCGCTACGTGCAACCGCTCGCCGGGCACTAGGGGTCCCTCGCCAGCGGCTGCAACGGACGGCGCAGCGGCGCCCCGGCGACGTCGCAGGCGAATGCGGGGGCGCCGCCGTGGGGCGCGGGGGCGTCCTCGGGCTCGCCGTGGAGCACGTCCGAGCTGATCGTCAGCCACGCGAGCACGCCTCCGGCGGCGGCCAGCGCGGCGCAGCTGATCATCGCCACGTGGAAGCCGTGGGTCATCGCCTTTGGGTCGTAGAAGCGGTGGCCGGTGAGGCCGGCGATCAGTGGCAGCACCGCCACCGCGAGCAGCCCCGCCACGCGCGAGACGGCGTTGTTGATGCCCGAGGCGATCCCCGAGTGGCGCGAGTCGGCGGCCGCGAGCACTGTGGCGGTCACGGGCGCGACGACCAGCGTGAGCCCGACTCCGAACACGACCACGGCGGGGAGCACGCCGGCAGGATAGCTCTGGCCGGGGTGGATGCGGGTCATCAGCAGCAGTCCCGCGGCGATCACCAGCGGACCGATGGTGAGCGGGATCCGCGGGCCGATCCGCTGCGCGAGCCCGCCCGCGCGAGCGGACAGCAGCAGCATCAGGAGCGTCACGGGCAGCGATGCGGCGCCCGCCGCGACCGGCGAGTAGCCGAGCGAGATCTGCAGGAACGCCACGAGCAGGAAGAACACCCCGCCGAGCGCGGCGTAGACGACGAACGTGACCAGGTTCGCAGCGCTGAACTGGCGTGAGGCGAACATCTCGAGCGGCATCATCGGCTCCTCGGCGCGGCGCTCGCGGATCAGGAAACCCACGAGTGCGAGCACCCCGCCGACGCCGCTCACGAGGACCGTGGCCGAGACCCCTTTTCCGGGCCCCTCGATCAGCGCGTAGGTGCTCCCCGCCAGCCCCAGCGCGGCGAGCAGGGCGCCGGCTCCGTCGAGCCGGCCGGCGGCGGTCGGATCGCGCGTCTCGGGCACGTGGCGGTTGGCCATCGCCACGACGAACGCTCCCAGCGGCAGGTTGATGAGGAAGATCGCACGCCACGAGACCGAGCCGACGAGATAGCCACCGAGCAGCGGCCCGAGCGCGGTCGCGACGCCGCCGAGGCCCGACCAGGCTCCGATCGCGCGCGCGCGATCGGAGGGGCGCAGGCTCGTCTCGATCATCGCGAGGCTGCCGGGCGTCAGCAGCGCGCCGCCGATCCCCTGGATCAGCCTCGCCACGACGAGCAGCTCGACCGTGGGCGAGACCGCGCACAGCAGCGATGCGAACGTGAACAGGATCGCGCCGAACACGAAGATCCGCCGCCGTCCGTAGCGGTCCCCCAGCGAGCCGCCGAGCAGGATCAAGGCCGCGAGCGTGAGCAGGTAGCCGTTGAGGATCCACTGCAGCGCGCTGGTGGACGCGCCCAGGTCGCGCCCGATCCGCGGCAGCGCGACGTTCACGACCGTCCCGTCGAGGAACACCATCCCCGAGCCGAGCACCGCGACGGCCAGAACCCAGCGTCCGGCGGCGCTCTCGAAGGCGACCTCGGCGCTCGGGCGGGGCGCGCCGTCTGACGTGGCGGTGTCTTTGGACATTGCTGGCTGCTCCTCGAGCGACGGTGCTCCCGCGGGGCGGATGAGGCTCGCGCCAGTCTCGCACCTCGCGGCCCGCCGCCGGTCTGCTCGCGTGCGCGACGCTGTGCGGCTTGCGCAAGCCAAGCGGCGAGCCCGGCCGGCCGCGGGCGCCGTGCTCGATAGATTGCGGGAGGTGTCAAGAGCCGACCGTTCTCCAAGCGCCTCGACGGCTGGGCAGCCGCTGCCGGGCGCGAATCACGGCGAGCACCCCAGCGATGCCGCCGTGAGCGTGCGCGGCCTCGCCAAGTCCTACGGCTCCGTGCGGGCGCTCGATGGGGTGGACCTCGAGGTGGCCTCCGGCACCGTGCTCGGTCTGCTGGGCCCCAACGGCGCGGGCAAGACGACGATCGTGCGGATCCTGACCACGCTGCTGCGCCCCGATGCGGGGAGCGCGCGTGTCGTGGGGCTCGACGTGGTGCGCGACGCGGCGCGCCTGCGCGAGCGCATCGGCCTCGCGGGGCAGTATGCGGCGGTCGATGAAAACCTCACCGGGCTCGAGAACCTGACGATGGTCGGACGCCTCTACGGCCAGCCGCGCGCGGTGGCGCGCGAGCGGGGCGAGCAGCTGCTTGCGCGCTTTGAGCTGACCGAGGCGGCCAACCGACCGACCAAGACCTACTCCGGCGGCATGCGCCGCCGCCTGGACCTCGCAGCGGCGCTGGTCGCCAGGCCGCCGGTGTTGTTCCTGGACGAGCCCACTACCGGACTCGATCCGCGCAGCCGTCTGCAGCTGTGGGAGACGATCGAGCTCCTCGTGGCCGACGGCACCACGGTGCTGCTCACGACCCAGTACCTGGATGAGGCCGACCGGCTGGCGGACGAGATCGTCGTGATCGACCACGGCCGCGTGCTTGCGAGCGGCACCCCCGACGAGCTCAAGGACCGCGTCGGCGGCGAGCGCCTGGAAGTGCATCTCGAGGATCCGAGCCAGGCCGAGGCGGCCGTGCGTGCCCTCCAGCCGATGACCGACGAGCCGCCCACGGTCGACGGTCACGTGGTGATCGGAGGCATCCGGCGCCGCGACGGCGCGATCGTTCAGGCGGTGCGCTGGCTCGACGAGGCGGGAGTGGGGGTGGCCGACATCGCGCTGCGACGCCCGACCCTCGACGACGTGTTCCTCGCGCTCACCGGTCACGCCGCCGATGCAGAAGCCGAAGCCGAGCCCGACGAGCGGGAGCGGGCGGCATGAGGCGGCTCGCGAGCGACACGCTCGTGATCGCCGAGCGCAACCTGATTCGCCTGCCGCGCGCGCCCGAGCTGCTGCTCGCCTTCACGGTCCAGCCGATCATGTTCGTTCTGCTGTTCCGCTACGTGTTCGGCGGCGCGATCAAGACTCCGGGCTACAGCTACGCCGACTTCCTGATCCCCGGGATCATCGTGCAGAACATCGCCTTCGGCGGGTTCGTGACGGCGCTCGGGCTCAACGAGGACCTGCACAAGGGGCTGATCGACCGCTTCCGATCGCTGCCGATGTCGCGTGCGGCGGTGCTCGCCGGCCGGACGCTAGCCGACGTCGTCACCAACGCCCTGTCGGTCGTGATCCTGGTCGTGACAGGTCTGCTGATCGGCTTCACCTTCCACACGGGCGTGCTCGAAGTGCTGGCGGGCTTCGGCCTGCTGCTGTTCGGATATGCCTTCTCGTGGGTTTTCGCGTTCCTCGGGATGCTCGTCTCCTCGCCCGAGGCGGCCAACTCAGTGGGCTTCATCGCGGTATTCCCGCTCACGTTCATCTCCTCGGCTTTCGTGCCGGTGGCTTCGATGCCGGAAGTGCTGCGCGTCTTCGCCGAAGTGAACCCGTTCACGATCACCGTTGATGCGATGCGGTCGCTGTGGCTCGGTGCGCCCGCCCACAACAACGTGTGGGGAGCGGTCGCGTGGGGTCTGGCGATCATCGCCGTCTTCTCGCCGCTGGCGGTGGCGCGCTACCGGCGCGCCGCGGGCCAATGACGTCCGTGGCGGCGCTCGGCGTATGACCCTGCATCCGCTCGCCGAGCACTTCGCGGGCGTTGCGGACGCCTACGAGCGCGGGCGGCCGGAGTATGCGCCCGCGGTCGTCGGCGCTCTCTCCGCCGAGCTCGGCCTCCTCGCCGGGGCGCGCGTGCTCGACCTCGCGGCGGGCACCGGCAAGCTCACTCGTGCCCTGCTTGCCGGCGGGCTCGATGTCGTGGCGGTCGAGCCGCAGGCGGCGATGCGCGAGCGGCTCGCGCGCGAGGTCGGCGGCGAGCGGGCGCTCGACGGCCTCGCCGAGGCGATACCGCTCGCCGACGCGAGCGTGGACGCGGTCACGGTCGCCGACAGCTTCCACTGGTTCGACCATGCGCCCGCGCTCGTGGAGATCGCGCGCGTGCTGCGTCCGCGCGGCGGCCTCGCGGTCCTCGCGACGATGCCCGACTGGAGCGGGGCGTCTTGGGCGCACGAGGTAGGCGAGCTGATGCAGCGCACCCGTCCCGAGCATCCGGCCTTCGATGGCCCGCCGTGGCAGCAGGCACTCGCCGGCGCGGACGGATGGAGCAGGCCGCGCGAGATCCGCGTGAGCAGCCCGGCGGCGGCCGACCCGCATCGCCTGCTCGACTACTTGGTGTCGATGAGCTGGGTTGCGGCCCTCCCCGAGCGCGAGCGCGCCGCCATGCTCGCGCAGATCGAGGCGCTCGTGCTCGACGGGAGCACCCCGCCAGAGCTCGGCGTTCATGTCGTGATCGGCCTTGCGCAACGCCTTTGAGGCTCGAGCAGCGACCGCGTCAGGGCGGCCCGCCTCGCACGAGGTCGGCTACGAGGCGGCCTCGAACAGGTCCACCAGCCGCGCGCGGCAGTAGCTCCACTGCTTGCGGTTGCGTCCCGCTCCCGGATGGAGCGTGTCGAGCAGCGCCAGCCCGCGCATCGTCGCGGCGGCCATCTCGATCAGATGGGCGAAGTCGGAGCGCTCGGCGTGGGCTGGGAACATGCGCCTGGTGAGCCGGAGCGTCTGGCGATCGAGCTCGCGCTCGACCGGCGCCAGGCGCTCGCGCAGCTCGGCGTCCGTGCGGGCGTGCGACCACAGGTCGAGCGCCGCCTGATACAGCGGGCTTGCGTACCCGGCCCACAGCAGGTCGAGCCCTCCGATCAGACCCTCACGGCCGCCAGGCAGGCTCTCGGTGGCCGCCAGCAGCTCGGCCCCGCGCCGTTCGGCGAGCCGTTCCATTGCGGCAGCCACGAGCGCCTGGCGAGTCTGGAAGTGGTGCAGGTGGGCGCCGCGCGAGACCCCCGCGCGCGCGGCCACGCGACTCGTGGTGGTGTTCGCGTAGCCGTCCTGCACGAGCGAGGCGATCGTCGCGTCGAGCAGCGCCGCGCGGGTGCTCGCGCTGCGCTCGGCCTGGCTGCGGCGAGCTCCGGCGTCGGCGGTGGTCGTCATCGACCAGATCCTAGGGGATATATTTGCGTTCGCGCACGAACGTTTTTTGGTAGCGTTGCGCGCGCGCTCTGCCACCCGGACCCGCGGATTCGCCCGCCGGCCGACGACACACAGGAGGTCCGACAGATGCCAGCCACCGAAGCGCTCGTCTTCGACGCGATCCGCACACCGCGCGGGAAAGGCAAGTCGAACGGATCGCTGCACGGGACCAAGCCGGTGGACCTGGTTGTGGGCCTGATGCACGAGACCCTCGTGCGCAACGAGAAACTCGATCCCAACCGGGTCGACGACGTGGTGCTCGGATGCGTCTCGCCCGTGGGTGATCAGGGCGCGGACATCGCCAAGACCGCCGCGATCAAGGCGGGACTGCCCGACACGGTCGCCGGCGTCCAGCTCAACCGCTTCTGCGCATCGGGCCTGGAGGCCGTGAACATCGCCGCGCAGAAGGTGGCCTCCGGCTGGGAGGACCTCGTGTTCGCGGGGGGCGTCGAGTCGATGTCGCGCGTGCCGATGGGCTCCGACGGCGGTGCCTGGGCGATGGACCCCGAGACCAACTACGACACCTCGTTCGTCCCCCAGGGGATCAGCGCGGACCTGATCGCGACGATCGAGGAGTTCAGCCGCGAGGACGTCGATGGCTACGCCGCGCGCTCGCAGGAGCGCGCCGCGACGGCTCAGGCCGAGGGCCGCTTCGCCGGCTCGGTGATCCCGGTCAAGGATCTCAACGAGAACGTCGTGCTCGACCACGAGGAGTTCATCCGTCCCGGCACGACCGTCGAGACGCTCGGCGGCCTGAAGCCCTCATTCGCCGCGATCGGGGAGATGGGCGGCTTCGACTCGGTGGCGTTGCAGAAGTACCACTGGATCGAGAAGATCGAGCACGTCCACACGCCCGGGAACTCCTCGGGCATCGTCGACGGCGCCTCGCTGCTGACGATCGGCAACGAGCGGACCGGGAGCGAGCTCGGCCTGACCGCGAAGGCGAGGATCCTCGCCACGGCCGTGTCCGGTGCCGACCCCACGATCATGCTCACGGGCCCGGCGCCTGCCAGCCGCAAGGCGCTCCAGAAGGCTGGCATCACCGTCGAGCAGCTCGACCTGGTCGAGATCAACGAGGCCTTCGCAGCGGTGGTGCTGCGGTTCGTCAGGGACTTGGGCCTCGACATGGAGAAGGTCAACGTCAACGGCGGCGCGATCGCGATGGGACATCCGCTCGGCGCCACCGGGGGCATGATCCTCGGCACGCTGATAGACGAGCTGCACCGCACCGGCGGCAGGTACGGCCTGGCCACCCTGTGCGTCGGCGGCGGTATGGGAATCGCGACCGTGGTGGAGGCGATCTGACATGGCTGAGAGCACGACGATCCGCTGGGAGCAGGGCGAGGACCGAATCGTGATCCTCACCCTCGATGACCCCAACCAGTCGGCGAACACGATGAACGCGGCCTACATCGCCTCGATGGCGGCGACCATCGAGCGACTGGAGGCTGAGCGCGAGCAGATCAAGGGCGTGGTCATCACCTCGGCCAAGAAGACGTTCTTCGCGGGAGGCGACCTGAACGACCTCAAGAGGGTCACGCGCGAGCAGTCCGCGGAGTTCGCGGCTGGCATCCGCGAGGTCAAGGGCCAGCTGCGCCGCCTGGAGACGCTGGGCCGGCCCGTGGTGGCCGCAATCAACGGAGCCGCGCTCGGAGGCGGCCTGGAGATCACGCTGGCCACCCATCACCGCGTGCTCGTCGATGACCCGCGCGCCAAGCTGGGGTTCCCCGAGGTCAAGCTCGGGCTGCTGCCGGGCGCCGGCGGCGTCGTGCGCACGGTTCGCATGTTCGGCATCGTCGAAGCGATGATGCAGCTCCTGCTCCAGGGGCAAGAGCTACGCCCCGCCCAGGCGAAGGAGCTGGGGCTCGTCGATCTGCTCGTGAGCAGTCGCGAGGAGCTGATCCCGGCGGCGAAGGCCTGGATCGAGGAGCGCGCGGCCGGCGAGGAGCCGGTGATGCAGCCGTGGGACGTCAAGGGCTACAAGATCCCCGGCGGCACACCTTCGAACCCGAAGCTCGCGCAGAACCTGCCGGCGTTCCCGGCGAACCTGCGCAAGCAGCTGAAGGGGGCCAACTACCCCGCTCCGCACCACATCATGGCCGCCGCCGTGGAGGGCGCGCAGGTCGACTTCGACACCGCGATCGAGATCGAGGGCCGCTACTTCACCGACCTCGCCACCAGCCAGGTTGCAAAGAACATGATCCAGGCGTTCTTCTTCGATCTGCAGGAGGTAGGCGGCGACCGCGACCGTCCCGAGGGCATCGAGGTGTTCAAGGCGCGCAAGGTGGTCGTGCTGGGCGCCGGGATGATGGGCGCGGCGATCGCCTACGTGTGCGCGAAAGCCGGGATCGAGGTGGTGCTCAAGGACGTCTCGCTGCAGGACGCCGAGCGCGGCAAGGCCTACTCGCAGGGGCTGCTCGAGAAGGCCGTCGCGCGTGGGCGCTCCACCCAGGAGCAGGCCGATCAGCTGCTCGCGCGGATCACGCCCAGCGATGATCCGGCGGCCGCGGCGGGCGCGGACCTCGTGATCGAGGCCGTGTTCGAGGACCCGGCGGTCAAGGCGCACGTGTTCGCCGAGATCGAGCCGCACCTCGCGCCCGGGGCGCTGTTGGGGTCGAACACCTCGACGCTGCCGATCACCGATCTCGCCGAGGGCGTGACGCGGCCGGAGGAATTCATCGGGCTGCACTTCTTCAGCCCGGTGGACAAGATGCCGCTGCTGGAGATCATCAAGGGCGAGAGGACCAGCGAGGAGACGCTCTACCGCGCGCTCGACGTGGCACGCCAGATCAAGAAGACCCCGATCGTGGTCAACGACAGCCGGGGCTTCTTCACCAGCCGCGTGATCGGCACCTTCATCAACGAGGGCGTGGGGATGCTGCTCGAGGGCGTTCCCGCGGCATCGATCGAGCAGGCCTCAAACCAGGCTGGATACCCGGCCCCGGTGCTGCAGCTCAGCGACGAGCTGAACCTGAACCTCGCGCGCAAGATCCGCGACGCCACGAAGGCGGCGGTGGAGGCCGAAGGCGGCACCTTCGAAGACCGGCCGTCCTTCTCGGTGGTCGACCGAATGCTCGACGCGGGACGTGGCGGCAAGCTCGCGGGCGCGGGCTACTACGACTACCAGGACAGCAAGCGCACGGGCCTGTGGAAGGGGCTCAAGGAGATGTTCCCCGAGGTGGAGGACCCGTCGGCGATCTCGCTGCAGGACCTCGAGGAGCGGATGCTGTTCATCGAGTCGATCGAGGCCGTGAAGTGCCTCGACGAGGGTGTGGTCGAGAGTGTCGCCGACGCGAACATCGGCTCGATCTTCGGGATCGGCTTCCCCGGCTGGACAGGCGGGGTGCTCCAGTACATCGACGGCTACCAGCACCCCAGCCAGCCCGGGCCGGCAGGCTTCGTGGCGCGGGCGCGCGAGCTGGCGGTGAGCTACGGGCCGCGTTTTGAGCCGCCCCGCTCGCTCGTGGAGATGGCAGAGCGCGGAGAGCTCTACGGCGCACGCGCGGGGGCGCTCGCGAGCGCCTGAGCCGGCGGGAGTCACAGGCGAGGGGTCGCCGAGCAGGGCGCGACGGCCCGCGGGAACCTGCCCGCAGCCGCGCCTTCGCCGGGCAGAATGGCCTGATCGAAGATCACTCCCCATCGGTCGAGCCGCGGCGCCCGCGGGCGCCGCACCGCGCTGCGGTCCGCCGCATCGCGGTGGCGTGTGCCGCGGTCGCGTGCCTACTGGCGCCCGCTGCATCCCCGTCCGGGGCGCTCGCGCCGGCGGCGGGCGCCGTCACCCACGTGGACGGGATCTCCGATCAGAGCCTGCCCGCCTGGGGCGGCGGCTTCCCCGCCAGCCGGCTGGCCTTACGGCTGCGTTCCTCATTGAGCGTGGGTCCAGGATCGCCGATCACGCTCGCGCGCTACGTGGTGCAGTGGGACGTCATGCGGGAGCCCAGCGGCGGAGCGAACCCCCACGGGAACTACCGCGAACGCGTCGAAGCGTGGCTGGCGGACGTGCACAGTCTCGGCCTGGCACCGGTCGTGGCGCTGACCAGCTACGACGGTGTCCACCCCTCCTCTGCAGGCGAGTACAGCGCGGCGCTCGCGGCGATCCTGTTGGCGGCGCGCGAGCTGGGCGGGCCGATCGGCTACATCGAGCCGTGGAACGAGCCCAACAACCAGGGGCGTGAGAGTGCAGCCAAAGCCGCCGAGTTCGCCAACGCGGCCAATGCACTGTGCTTGGCGCGCGCTTGCCGGGTGATCGCGGGCGGCTTCGAAGACTCGCCCGGATCGGTCGCCTACGCGCAATCGTATGAGCGGGGACTGCGCTTCGTGGCGAGCGCGTGGGGAGTGCACCCCTACTACGCGGTCAAGACGCGCGCGGACGCGAGCCTGCTGCGACTGAAGGCCGCGCTGCCGGCGGGTGGCCTCGGCGCCGAGCTGTGGCTGACCGAGATCGGCACCTTCTACTGCAGGCACGGACGCGTGCTCGGGCAGGCCGCCCAGGCGGCGGAAGCCTCATATCTGATCAACAGGCTGATCGCCGATCCCGCGGTGGCCGCGGCGCACGTGCTCTACTTCGGCCTGCTATACGCCGACGGACGTCTGGCCCCGTGTGGCCCGAGCGGGGGCGACGATCCGGAGCTGTACGGGCCAAGCGGTGAAGCGCGCGCGGCCGCCGCTGTGGTGCTGCCGGAGGTCGGAGCGGCCCCCGTCATCCCCGCGCCCGGCGCTCCATCCCACGCGAGCCCGCCTCCAAGCAACGAGCTTTCGTTGCTGTTCGGTCCGGGCCCCGGCGCAGAAGCGCTCTGAGCCGCCCGCGGCGCTCGCGCGGGGCTCAGTCCCCGCCGTCGCCTTGCGCCCCCCCGATCCCCGCGGCGGTGGCGGTGACGATCTCGGCCATCAGCTCGTGCATGTCGTGGTTGGCTTCGTAGACCATCTTCTGACGCGCCGCGCCGTTGCCCCGATGGAGCAGGTCTCCGACGCCCTCGAGCTCGCTCGTGCAGCCGAGCTCGGCGGCGTGTGGGGCGAGACGCTCGAGCAGCCCGGCCGCGAGGTCGCGCGCCGGGCGGCGCTCGCCCGCGAGCGGGTCGAACAGGTCGGCGTCGAGGCCGTGCCGGGCGGCCAGCCAGCGGTTCTCGTCGAGGATCTCCCACGGCTCCTCCGACGGCAGCCGCCCCTGCGCCACGTCCTCGACGATCAGCTTCACCAGCGAGACCACCAGCGCGCCCAGCGCCACCGTGTGCTCGACCCGCGTCTGGGAGTCCATTGCCCGGATCTCGATCGTGCCGAGCCGGGGGTGGGGGCGCACGTCGTACCAGAGGAACGTGTAGTCGTCGATCATCCCCGTGCGGCTCATGGTCTCCACGCGCCGCTCGAAGTCGGCCCAGCCGTTGAAGTGGGGCGGCAGCCCCACCCTCGGGAATGCGCGGAAGATCGGCACGCGGCTGGACATCAGGCCGGTGAGCCCGCCCCGCCACAGCGGCGAGTTCGCGCCCAGCGCGATCAGCAGCGGGATGTGGCCGCGCAGGCCGTTGGCCACGTGGATCGTCTCCTCGGGATCGGCCATGCCCACGTGCACGTGCATCCCGAACACGAGCTCCTGACGTGCGATGAACCCGAGCGAGCTCACGAGACCCCGGTAGCGGTCGTCGCTCACCACGCGCTGGTCCTCCCAGCGCGCGAACGGATGCGTCCCGGCGGCGCCGATCTCGAGGCCATGCTGATGGGCACGCTGGCGGGTGAGCGCGCGCAGCTCGAGCAGCTCTGCGCCGGCCGCGGTCACCCCCGTGCACGGCGCGGTCGCGATCTCGAGCACCGACTCGAGCAGCTCGGGCTGGATGATGCCCGACGGCGGATCTGGGCCGAGGATCGAGTCGATCGCGCTCACCAGGTCGAGCGAGGCCGAGTCGAGGATCATCAGCTCCTCCTCTACCCCCACGGTGTAGCGGGGACCCTCAAAACGGTGGTCCATCCCGGCACCCTACCCCGCGGCTGAGCAGCTGAACTTGGCCGCGCGCGCGGCCAGCGACTATCGTCGGCGGCGTGAGCGCCGCCGAGGTCACGATCGTCTGGGTTGCGGGCGGCGATCGGCTGCAGGGCGCGCTCGAGCTGCGCGAGGAGGTCTTCTGCCGCGAGCAGGGCGTCTCGATCTCCGAGGAGCACGACGGCCGCGACGCGCAGGCCCGGCACCTGGTCGCGCTGGCGCCCGGGGGCGAGGTGATCGGCACTCTGCGGGTGCTCGAGTCCGACGGAACCGCCAAGATTGGGCGGGTCGCCGTGCGCAGGAGCTGGCGGCGGCGGGGTATCGCCCTGGCGATGCTCGAGCGCGCGATCGAGCACGCGCGCGAACGCGGGTGCTCGCGTGCGCGGCTGGCGGCGCAGCTCGATGCGATCGAGCTCTACCGGCGCGTGGGCTTCGTGGTCGAGTCAGAGAGCTTTCTCTCGGCGCGCATCGAGCACGTGTGGATGGGCTGTGCGCTCGCCGCGGCGGAGGCGTCCTCGCGCTAGCGCTCCTCGCGGGGCTGGTTGAGGTTCCACTCGACCCAGCCGAGGCCCGAGCGGCCATCCTCGGCGAGCAGCCGGCACATCGCCCGCGGGAAGTGCGACACCCGACCGTCGCCCGCGACGAGGCGCAGTGGACCGAACGCGAGCGGCTCGACAGCGATCGGCGCCAGCCCGCGGTCGACGGAGATGCTCGCCGCCTCGATCAGCCCGTCCGCGCGCTCGCGCTCGCCGGCGAGCACGGCGTCCAGCTCGATCAGCTCGCCGGCGGCGGGCTGCACATACCCCGCGCTCAGCGGGGGCGCCCCTGGGATGCGCAGCGCGACCGCGTGCAGCCGTGTGCCGTCCTGCAGCCTCCCGGCGCTCCACATCCAGTCCATCGCCCACCAATCGCGCGTCCCCCACGAATGGTCGCGCTGACCGTGGCCTGCGATCGTGAGCTCCTCCTCGCCAACCCGGATCGTGCCGCTGACCGCGCACGGGATCTCATAACGCGTGGCGAGACGGTAGGCGAAGGGGAGCCCGTCGGTCTCCCACACCAGGTCGAGCGACACCTCGGCCGGGCTGCCGGCCTCACCGCGCAGGAACGCCGAGGCGTCCTCGTGCGCCTCCCCTTGACCGTCGAGCAGGACACGGAAGCGCTGCAGCGGCTGCTCGCACACGTGCTCGGCGTGGAGCCCGTCACGCGCGATCGCGAGCGTGCCCGGCGCGGGCAGCGGTGCTCGGAAGTCGACGACGCCCACGCTCGCGCGATCGGGGCCGCACACGAACGTCGTGTACCAGGCGGCGCCGAGGTTCGGGTACAGGCCGACTCGCACGTAGGCGCCCAGGCTGCCGTCAGCGGAGACGACGTCGAAGTAGTAGCTCTCGTTCCACAGCGGCTCGCTGGTCGGCGCGTGGAGCTGCTCGTCGGCGGGCGCCGGGGCGAGCGGCGCCGGGCGCCCGCTGCCGGGCGCGGGGAGCAGCTCGACCGCGTCGAGGTCGATCGCATGCTCGGCGTAGCGGGCGAGGGTGCTCATGAACATCTCATCTCCACGCTCGGTGCGCTCCACCACCATCGAGGCGACGATCGTCATCAGGATCCCGAACAGGCTCTGGCGCCGGTAGCCCTCCCAGCACGCATCCCAGTCGAGGTCGCGCGCCCCGTGCGCCAGCATCCGCGCGTGGTACTCGCCCAGCAGCTCGCGCTCGTAGCCACGCCGGTCCTCCACCGCGAGGCTCCCCCCGAGGAAGTACGCCGCGTCGAGCATCATCGGTCCCCACGACACGGTCTGCCAGTCGACGATGGTCACCGGCCTCGCCTCGCCGCTCCCGAACAGCATGTTGTCGAGCCGGTAGTCGCCGTGCACGAGCCCAAGCGGCGGTCGGCGGTCGGCGAGCCAGCCGTCGACGCTCGAGACGAAGCGCTCACACAGCTCCACGTGAGCGGGG
>FSYY01000130.1_pt1 | contig 23192 bp, 23 predicted proteins | sample 1638681 | NCBI WGS metagenome assembly FSYY01 (sample SAMEA3914813, study PRJEB12502) | metagenome | biome: forest; material: soil | place: Canada | collected 2011-07-07 | depth 0.3 m | reverse complement strand
GATCTTCGCCCCCGGCAGGAACGCGAGCGTGACGTTGTCGAGCACCGTCTTGGCCGGCGCGTGGATCTTCGACAGGCGGTGCATCGTGAAGACGTATTGGGAGGACATGCGCACGCAGGATAGGCGGTCGAGAAGGTCGCTAACGTTGTCGGGTCATGCCCACGACGGTCCTCGACATCGAGCAACACCTGCTCCTGCTGGAGCTCGAGGCGCCGTTCAGCAAGCGCGATGTCCAGCTCGCTCGCCGGCGGATGGCCAAGCGCTGGCATCCCGACGTCGCCCCTCAGGGCCGCCAGTACGAGCACGAGCGTCACCTGAAGGCGATCAACGAGGCGGCCGACCAGCTCGAGCGTATCGCGGAGGGATCGCGCGGCGAACGCGTTTCGCGCAATGCGGTCAAGGTCAGCGCCGCCGCCGCACGCCGCGCGCGCGAGGAGGCCGGCCGCCGCGCCTACGAGGCCGAGCAGCGCGCGCGTGCGCAGGCGAGCGAACGCGCCGAGCACGACCCGTTCGGCAGTCGTGTCCCCGACCACTCGGTGGTCCACCGCTACGCGCGCTGCCAGTCCTACCCCGAGTGGGGCGTGGGCACCGTCACGGGGATCTACTTCTCAGCTGACAGCGACGACAGCGCCGAGGTGCAACAGTGGGCGCGGGTCAAGTTCAGCCACGGCGTGCGCACCGTGCCGGCGGGCAGCATGCACTTCGTCGACTTCTCAAAGCCCGACCCGGCCGAGCAGCGGGTCGAGCGCTTCATGCTCGCCGCCCAGCGGGCGATGGCCGAGGGCGACTACCTGCTCGCCGCCCAGCGGCTGATCTACGCGCGCGACGCCGAGCCCCGCAACGTGTCGGTGCTGCGCCTGATGACGCTCGCCTTCTGGAACGCGGGCAAGCTCGAGGAGGCCGCGCGAGCCGTGCGCGACTGGGCGCGCGTGGACGGGTCGCGCCCGGCCCCGCACCGGTTCGCGGCGAGGATCTATGAAGACATGGGCGCGATCGACCTCGCCGAGGAGGCCGCGGCGCGCGCGGCCACACGGGGACCGTCCGATGCGGGCGCGTGGGAGCGGCTAGGAAGGCTGCGCCTGGAGCTCGCCGACCGCGAGGGTGCGCTGCAGGCGCTGCGCCGCGCGAGCGCGCTCGGCGCGGGCGAGGCGGTGCGTGAGCTGATCGTGCGGGCGCTCGCGCTCGAGCCGCGCGTGGCCTCGGCGGGCTAGCTGACCGCGGCGCCCGGCCGCGCTAGAGGATGTTGATCGAGCGTGAGACGATCAGCCCGACGGTCACGAACGACACGGTCGACTGGGTGCCCATCACCACCTTCGCCCAGGGGGTCAGCGGCATCGTGTCGGTGGGGGAGAAGGCGGTGGCGTTGGTGAGCGACAGGTAGGCGTAGTCGATGAACTTCGGGCGCCAGTCCCGCGGCTGGATGTGGTCATCGTTCATCTGCGGGAACAGGAAGTCCGGGGCCTCGTCTTCGCCGGCGGCGCGCTTGCCGGGGCCACCCCGGTCGAACTCCCAGTACCAGAGCCCGAAGATGACGAAGTTGGTGAGCCAGATCAGCATCCCCGAGATGATCAGCTCGCGGCCGTTGGTCGGTTTGTTGTGCAGCAGGAATTTGCTCAGTTCGACCAGCGAGTAGATGTTGGCGGCGCTCACGAACGCGGTCAGCCCGATGGCGACGCGGCGCCGCAGCTGATGGCCGTGCTCGGTCTCGCGCGGCGTCGCGAGCGCGAGGCCGATCAACAGTGCCGCCTCCAGCGCGGGAATCAGCCAAACAGGGCCCACCGTCAGACGCGGAGGAAGCAGCAGCTGCAGCCCGATCGCGCCCAGCACGCTCGCCTGCGCGGGCCAGAAGGGCTCGGGCGAGGGCGGCGGCGGGTAGCTGCGGCCCGGTGGATCCGATACGTCCACTGCCATCGGCGCCAGGGTATGGGGCAGATCGGAGGGATCGCGTGCCTCGGGCGGGGAGTCCGGCGTGGCGGGAGTGCGGCGGGCGCCGCAAGTGCACGGCTGTGAGGCCGCCGCCCGACTCGGCGCGCGCTAGCGTTAAGCCGAGTGGTGGGCATCGAGAACCCGGTACACCTGTTGTTCATCGCGGTGGTCGCGCTGGTCGTGCTCGGGCCCAAGCGGCTGCCGGAACTCGCCCGCGCGGTGGGCCGGGGCGTGCGGGAGTTCCGCGAGGCGATCAGCACCGGGAGCAGCGCCGAGCAGGATCCGCTGAGCGCCGACTCGCAACAGCCCGCAGTGCCGCCCGCCGAGACCCTGTCTGCGCCGGATGCCGCGCCCGTGGCGCCCGTGCCCACGGTGCCGGCCGAGCCCCGTTCGAGCGGCGAGCCCTCGAGCGGCGCCGGGCCCACGCCGTCGCTGCGGATCGACGGATAAGCGGCGCGCAACGCGCGGCGTGCGAGGCTGTTCGGGTCGGCGCCGCTGTCCACATATCGTGAGATCCGCTCCTGGCGCTAGGGTCGCTGCGATGCGCTTGATCGTCGCCCGCTGCGAGGTCTCCTACGTAGGCCGGCTCAGCACCGTGCTGCCCGAGGCGGTGCGCCTGCTGATGCTGAAGGGGGACGGGACGTTCATGGTGTGGGCCGACGGCGGCGGCCCCAACGTCAAGCCGCTCAACTGGATGATCCCGCCCACGGTCGTGGAGCAGCGCACCGATGACCGTGGCGCGCTCACCGGCCTGGTCGTGCGCAAGCTGCGTCACGAGGACCGCCTGGAGATCGCGGTCGCGGAGGTGCTCTCCGACGTCGAGCACGAGCTCGAGACGTTCGACTCACTCGAGAAGGAGGGGGTCGAGCGCGAGCTGCAGGCGCTGCTCGCCGAGGCACCGGAGCACTGCGGCGAGGGCTTTCGGCTCGTGCGGCGCGAGTGGCCGACAGACATCGGCCCGGTCGACCTGATGTGCAGGAACTCCGAGGATGAGTGGATCGCCGTGGAGGTGAAGCGCACCGCCACGATCGACTCGGTCGAGCAGCTCAGCCGCTACCTGCAGCGCATCCAACTCGACCCCGCGCTCGGCTCCTGTCGCGGGGTGCTCGCCGCCGAGACGATCAAGCCACAGGCGCGCGTGCTCGCGCAGGCGCGCGGGATCGACTGCGTGGAGGTCGATCCGCGTCTGCTGCGCGGCGAGCGCGAGCCCGAGCTGCGCCTGTTCGCCGCCTGAGCCGCCGCGGGACGCTCACGTGGCCGGTGGGCACGGGTAGGCTGCATGCGTTCCCGAGCAGGAGGGCTGCAGATGAGCGCAGAGCAAGCCGCCGCACCAAGCACCGAGCCGGTCCTGCAGGAGCGGCGGGGCAACGTGCTGCTGATCACCCTCAATCGACCCGAGGTGCGAAACGCGGTGAATGCTGCGCTCGCCGCAGGGCTCGCAGGTGCGCTCGAGGAGCTCGACGGCGATCCCGAGCTGTCGGTGGGGGTGCTCACCGGAACGGGGGGCTTCTTCTCGGCGGGGATGGACCTCGGGGCGTTCGTGAAAGGCGAGTCCGCATGGTTTGGCGACCGTGGCTTCGCTGGGATCACCCAGCGCGCCTCACGTAAGCCGCTGATCGCGGCGATCGAGGGGTTCGCGCTCGCGGGCGGGATGGAGATCGCGCTCGCGTGCGATCTGGTCGTGGCCGCCAGGGGGGCGCGGATGGGGGTGCCGGAGGTCAAACGCTCGCTGGTGGCCGCTGGCGGAGCGTTGCTGCGCATGCCGCGGCGCATGCCCTACCACGTGGTGATGGAGCTCGCGCTCACCGGCGACCCGCTACCGGCCGAGCGCTTTCACGAGTTCGGACTCGTCAACCGCCTGGTCGAGCCGGGCACGGCCGTGGACGAGGCGCTCGCGCTCGCCGAGGCGATCGCCAGGAACGCGCCGCTCGCCCTGATGGCCACCAAGCAGATCCTGCAGGAGCAGTTCGACTGGCAGAGCACCGAGATGTGGGACAGGCAGGGTGCGATCTCCGGCCCCGTGTTCGCCTCAGAGGACGCCAAAGAGGGCTCGGCGGCGTTCAAGGAGAAGCGCGAGCCCGTTTGGAAGGGACGCTAGCGCTCCGCGTCGAGCTGATCGGTCGCGGCGCTTTGCGCGGGCAACCGATCAGCTCAACGCTCCGCTTTGCTTGGACGCAACGCGTTGGCGCCGCGTGGTCCGGGTGCTGCTCTCGGCGGGCGTGCCCCGCCGGGACGGAAGCGCGTCAGCCGCGGCCGCGCTTGCGCTTACGCTGGCGGCGGACGGCAAATAAGCGCCTGAGCAGTGCCCACATCAGCGCTCTCCCGGGGTCTTGCGGGGGTATTGAGAGATCGGCTGGCGCAGGTCGATCGCGGTGGTGACGATGCGGTTCTGTTCGTCGATGTGGGCCGCCGGGTAGCCCTCGCCTGGGCTTGCCCGCTCGGGGCGGCCGATGTAGCCGAAGTGCATCTCCGGGGGCATGATCTGCATCAGGCGGGGGAACATGTGTGCGCGCGCGCCCATGTTGCGCGGCTCCTCCTGGACCCACAGGACCTCGCGCAGGTTGGGGTAGCGCGAGATCAGCTCGAGGATCTGACCTTCGGGGAACGGGTACAGGAGCTCCACGCGCGCCACCGCGAGCCCGACGTGGCTGGGGCGCTCGGGGTGTCCCACCAGGTCGTAGTAGATCTTGCCGGTGCACAGCACGAGGCGTGTCACCTGCTCGTCTTGCACGCCCGGCTCGGCGAGCACGGGGTGGAAGCGCGTGTTCTCGGCCATGTCGGCGATCGAGCTCGCCGCCTGGGGCAGGCGCAGCAGCGACTTCGGCGTCATCACCACGAGCGGGCGCTGCTTGGCGATCCGCGCCTGGCGGCGCAGCAAGTGGAAATACTGGGCCGGCGTGGTCGGGCTCGCCACGCGGATGTTGCCCTCCGCGGCGAGCGCCAGGAAGCGCTCGAGCCGCGCAGAGGAGTGCTCCGGCCCCGAGCCCTCATAGCCGTGGGGGAGCAGCAGCGTCAGGCGTGAGGTCTGACCCCACTTGGCCAGGCCGGAGACGATGAACTGGTCGACGATCACCTGGGCGGAGTTCACGAAGTCGCCGAACTGCGCCTCCCACAGCACGAGCGTCTCGGGCGCCTCCTGGCTGTAGCCGTACTCGAAGCCCATGCACGCGAGCTCCGAGAGCGGGCTGTTGTGCAGCTCCATCGGTGCGAGCGCGTCGGGCAGGTTCTGGATCGGGCAGACCGTCTGGCCGGTCTTGGCGTCGTGGAGCACCAGGTGGCGCTGGCTGAAGGTGCCGCGCTCGGTGTCCTGGCCGGTAAGACGCAGCGGCGTGCCCTCGGTTAGCAGCGAGGCGAACGCGAGCGCCTCGGCGTGGGACCAGTCGACCGCCTTGGCTTCGGGATCGTCCGCGGTCAGTGCCTCCCGCCGCCGCTCGAGCTGTTTGACGAGCTTGGGGTGGACGGTGAACCCGTCGGGGGCCACCAGCAGCGCCTCGCCGAGCTCGCGCAGCCGCGCGGCGGGCACGGCGGTGTCGACGTCGGGGCTGGGCGAGCGGTCGAGCTGGTACTCGCCGGTGCTGTGCCCGCTGCTGTGCTCGGTCACCGCGGCGATCTTCGCCTTCAGCCGCTGGTGCAGGAGCGTGAGGTTGTCCCACACCTCCTGGGCCTGACTGTCCACCTCCTCCTGGGAGACGATCCCGTCGGTCACCAGCCGGTCGCCCCAGATCTCGGTCGTGCGCTTCTTCGCCTTGATCTTGGCGTACATCTCCGGCTGGGTGTAGGCGGGCTCGTCGGACTCGTTGTGGCCGAAGCGCCGGTAGCCGATCAGGTCGATCAGCACGTCGTGGCCGAACTCCTTGCGGAAGGCGAACGCCAGGCGCACGGCGCTCATGCACGCGGGGACGTCGTCGGCGTTCACGTGGATGATCGGGACGTCGAAGCCCTTCGCGAGGTCCGAGGCCCAGCGTGTCGAGCGCGCGTCGTCGGGGTCGGTCGTGAAGCCGACCTGGTTGTTCATGATCAGGTGGATCGTGCCGCCCACCTTGTAGCCGTCGAGCGCCTGCAGGTTGAGCGTCTCGGAGACCACGCCCTGGGCGGGGAAGGAGGCGTCCCCGTGGATCACAATCGGCACCGCCGCATCGGTGTCCTGAGCCGCGTGCGGGCCGCGCCGCGCGGTCTGGGCGGCGCGCGTGGCGCCCTCCACGACGGCCGAGACGAACTCGAGGTGGCTCGGGTTGGACTCGAGGTTCACCCGGATCGTGCCGCCGTCTGGGAGGTGATAGCTGCCCTGGGTTCCGTGGTGGTACTTGACGTCGCCCGTGCCGCCCTGGGGGATCGTGGTGACCGCCTCGAGCGTCGAGGCGCCCTCGAACTCGGCGAAGATCGTGTCGTAGGCGCGCCCGAGGTTGTGGGCGAGCACGTTCAGCCGTCCGCGGTGAGCCATCCCGATCACGACCTCCTGGCCGCCCTGGGCGGCGGACAGCTGGATCAGCTCATCGAGCATCGGCACGGTCATGTCGAGGCCCTCGATCGAGAACTGGTGCTGGCCGAGGTATGCCTTGTGCATGAAGCGCTCGAGCGCGTCGACCTCGACCAGGCGCTTGAGCAGCGTCCTGCGCTCGTCGTTGGTCAGCTGGCGCCGGAAGGTGCCCGCCTCGATGTGCTCGCGCAGCCACACGCGCTGGCGATGCGAGGCGATGTGCTCGATCTCGTAGGCGATCGTGCCGCAGTAGGTCTCCAGCAGGTGCGGAAGCGCGTCGGCGAGCGTCTCGCCGGCCACGTACATCTGGAAGATGTTCGCCGGCAGCTTCGCCTGGATGGCGGGGCTCAGCCCGAGCGCCTGCGGATCGAGCCCGGGGTCGCCCTCGGGCTCGGACCCGAGCGGGTCCAGGCGCGCGGCCAGGTGGCCGTGGCTGCGCACGCGGCTGACGAAGGTGCTCGCCGCGTGGACCGCTCGCAGCAGCTCGTCGCTCGCGGCGAACGCGAGCGGGGCCTCGCCCTCGCCGGCGGGTTGCGCAGCGGGTTCGGCCGCGGCGGGCGCCGTGGGCGCGGGCCCGAGCTCGATGCCCAGTGAGGCGAACACGTCATCGTAGAAGCCTCCCTCGCCCTGCAGCAAGGCCTCGATCGCGCCGAGGAAGCGCCCGGACTCCGCTCCCTGGATGACACGGTGGTCGTAGGTCGAGGTCATGGTCATGACCTTCTCCGCGCCGATCGTCCCGCCAACGTTGCCCAGCCCGACCGGGTAGGCGATCGAGCCGGTCGCGACGATCGTGCCCTGGCCGGTCATCAGCCGCGGCACCGACGCCACCGTGCCGAGACCGCCGGGGTTGGTGAGCGAGATGTTCGCGCCCACCAGGTCGTCGGCGCCGAGCGTGTTCGTGCGCGCCTTCTCCACGAGCGCGTCGTACGCGGCGAGGAACGCGTCGAAGGACAGGCTCGCGGCGTCGCGGATGACGGGAACCATCAGCGTGCGAGAGCCGTCCTTCTTCTCCACGTCCACAGCCAGTCCGAGGTTCACCTCGCCGTCGTCGATCCGGTTGGGCTTGCCCTCGAGCTCGGCGAAGTGATGACTCATCACCGGCATCTCGGCGGTCGCGCGCACGATCGCGTAGGCGATCAGATGAGTGAACGAGACCTTGCGCCCGGCGGCCTTCAGCTCGCGGCGGCGGGCGTCGAGCACGCTCACGGTGAGCGTCCGGAAGCTCGTCGCTGTGGGGATCTCGCGCGACTGCTCCATGTAGCGCGCGAGCGCCGCCGCACTGCCCCTCAGCACCTGCGCGCCGCCTCGGCTCGGGCTGCTCGTGCGCCCGTTCGTCGCCGCGCCGTTGCTCGCGACGCCGTTGGCCGCTGCGGAGAGCACGTCGGACTTCGTGATCCGTCCGGCGGGCCCGGTGCCGGACAGCTGGGCGAGATTCACGCCCTCGACCGCGGCCGCGCGCGCCGCGACCGGGGAGACCTTGGTGCCCTCGGGAAGGGTGGCCTCGGTTGCGGCCGGGGTCGCCTCAGCGGGGGCCGCTGGAGCGCCTGCCGCTTGGGCGGAGGCCGTCTGTGACGCCGCCGGAGCGGACGACTGTGTCGAGGCGGAGGACTCTGCCGTCGCTGCCGCTGTGGGCGTCGAGGCCGAGTTGGAGGCCGCCGCGCCCTCCGCGATCCGCGCGATCACCTGCCCGACGGTGACCGTCTCGCCCTCCTCGATCAGTATCTCGGTGACCGTGCCCGTAGCGGGAGAGGGCAACTCGATGTCCACCTTGTCGGTGGAGATCTCGACGATCGTCTCGTCGACCTTGATCGGGTCGCCCACCTTGACGTGCCATTCGAGGATCGTCCCCTCGGTGACCGACTCGCCCGCTGCGGGGGTCACGACGTCTATTGTCTGCTGAGCCCCGTTGCCCGTTGTCATCGGTGTTCCACTCTAGCGCGGCTGCATGCGCGACATCTCGCACGCTCGCGCACGACCCGCGCGCGCGATCGGCCGCTCAGCGGCTCGGCGCGAGCGGGCCTGCCGGCCGTGCGCGCTGCTCGCGGATGAACTCGTAGCTGCCGAAGAACGGGCCGATGCCTCCGAGCACCGCGACCGCGACCGCGAGCCGTAGTGAGACCACCCGCGCGCGCGCGGCGGTGATGCACAGGAGCGACATCAGGATCCACAGAATCCCGTGGCTGAGCCCGAGCACGAACGTGAGCGGCTCGGGCTTGCTCGCGAGGAAAGCGCACACGAGCAGGCCGAGGTACACGCAGGAATGGCCGAAGGACGCCCACTTCAGGCGCGTGAACGTGAGCGGGCCGAGCCGCGGGCTGGGATCGCGGCTCACCGCGTGAGCCAGCGGGCCATCCGCGGCAGCGCCTCGTCCGCCTCGGCCGGCCAGTCCTCGATATCGCGCGGCCACCACGCGAACGCGTCGTGCTCGAGGTCGGGCCTCACCTGCTCCTCGGCCCCCTCGGCGAGCCACGCCTGGCCGACGAACATCACGAGTCGTTGCGGCAGCCGCAGCAGCGCCTCGCCGCGCACGCGCGCGGGCGAGACCGCCCACTCCTCTCGCAGCTCGCGCACGAGCGTCTCTGCGGGGCTCTCGCCGAGATCGACCGCGCCCCCGGCGCCCAGCGCCCAGCGCCCCGCCCACGAGGACACCCACGGAGCGCGCCTGCCCGCCAGCCAGCGGCCGTCGGCCGAGCGGGTGATGCACAGCGCGGCCATGCTCTGGGAGGCGTCGTCGGGAACCAGCCGCAGCGCCCAGCGCAGTGGCTGCAGCTCGATCGTGATCGCCCCCTCCTCGGCGAGATAGTCCACCAGGCGCGCCGCCACCCCGTCGTGGCTCGGCGAGCCACGCTGCTGGAGCTCGCTGATGGCGGCATCCGCTGCGAGCGAGTGCGCCGGCGTGGGCTCGAACACCTCCTCGCGCCAATGCGCGGTCACCCGCTCGAGCTCCCATGGCCCGCGGGCGAGGATCTCGGGGGCTGGGCCGGTCGGCTCGGGCTGTGCGGACATCGCCGCGAAGGCTAGTGAATGCGGCCCACCGCGGGTGAACGTGCGGGGGGCGGCGTGGGCATACACTCGCCGCGATGGCGACCACGCGGCGCAAGCACTGGGGGTGGGGGACCGAGGACCAGCAGCCGACCCTGGCCGACGTGCGCGCGGCCGCGCCCGCTCTGGCCGAGCGGCTGGGCATCGCAACGGCGGAGCCCGAGGAGCCCGTCGCGCTCGATGCGCTGCGCCTTCAGGCGCCGCGCATCGCGATCCCGGCCCAGCTGCGCGAGATCTCAGACGATGGCCTGCACGCGCGCGCTTCGCATGCGCTCGGCAAGTCCTATGTCGATGTGGTCCGCGGCTTTCGCGGACGCTTCGAGCACGCGCCCGACTTCGTCGCGCGGCCGCGGACCGAGCGCGACGTCGAGACGCTGCTCGAGTGGTGCTCGGCCGAGCGGGTGGCCGCGATCCCCTACGGGGGCGGCACATCTGTCGTGGGCGGGGTCACCGCCGAGGTCGGCGGCGGCTACAACGGCGCGGTCACGGTCGACCTCGGCGCGCTCGACCGCGTGCTCGAGGTCGATGGGGTCTCGCGTGCGGCGTGCATCCAGGCGGGCGCGCTCGGCCCCGCCCTCGAGGAGCAGCTGCGCGGGCACGGCCTCACGCTGCGCCACTTCCCGCAGTCGTTCGAGTTCTCGACGCTCGGTGGCTGGATCGCGACGCGCGCGGGCGGGCATTTCGCAACGCTGTGGACGCACATCGAGGACTTCCTCGAGTCCGTGCGGGCGATCACCCCACGCGGCGTGTGGGAGTCGCGGCGGCTGCCGGGCTCCGGCGCGGGCGTGAGCCCCGACCGCATGCTCGCCGGCTCGGAGGGGACGTTGGGGGTGATCACCCAGGCGTGGGTGCGCGTTCAGCCGCGACCGACGCACCGGCGCTCCGCGGGCGTGCGCTTCCCGGCTTTCCTGCAGGCGGCCGAGTGCGTGCGCGCGCTCGCGCAGTCAGGGCTGCACCCCTCCAACTGCCGCTTGCTCGACGCCGGCGAGGCGGCCCTCACGATGGCGGGCGACGGCTCGCACGCGCTGCTGGTGCTCGGCTTCGAGTCGACCGACCACGGCGTCGAGCGGGCGATGGAGCGTGCGCTCGCGCTGTGCGCCGAGCACGGGGGGATCGTGCCCGCGAGCCGTGGGCACGGCGGCGATGACGCGGTGAGCTCCTGGCGCGAGGCGTTCCTCGGAGCCCCCTACGTACGCGACCTGTTCGTGGCGATGGGCGTTCTCAGCGAGACCTTCGAGACGGCCATCACGTGGGAGCGCTTCGCCGACTTCCATGAGCGCGTGAGCGCGGCCGCCGAGCAGGCCGTGCGCGAGAGCTGCGGCGCGGGCAGGGTGTACTGCCGCTTCACACACGTCTATCCCGATGGACCGGCGCCCTACTTCACCGTGGTCGCCCCCGCCCGCCGCGGCGAGGAGGTCGAGCAGTGGGAAGTGATCAAGGCTGCCGCGTCCGAGGCGATCCTCGCGGCGGGCGGCACGATCACCCACCACCACGCGGTCGGCCGATACCATCGCCCCTGGTATGACCGGCAGCGTCCCGAGCCATTCGCCGAGGCCCTGCGCGGCGCCAAGGCGGCGGTTGACCCGGCCGGCATCATGAACCCGGGCGTGCTGATCGATCCCGTGCGATGAAGCTCGCCGTGCTGGGACCGGGCGGCGTGGGCGGCCTGCTCGCCGGCGTGCTCGATCGCGCCGGCACCGAGGTCGTGGTGATCGCGCGCGAGCAGACCGCGGCGAGCATCGCCGAGAACGGGGTGCGCGTGCAGAGCGTGACCTTCGGCGACTTCGTCGCTCATCCGCCCGCGCTCGCGCGGCTGCAGGAGCCGGTGGACGTCCTGATCGTGGCCACCAAGGCGGCGGGGCTCGCGACCGCGCTGGAGCGGGTCGCGGCCGCGCCGCGGCTGGTCCTGCCCCTGCTCAACGGGCTCGACCACCTCGAGCTGCTGCGCGAGCGCTTCGCCCCGGAGTCGGTGCTGGCCGGCTCGATCCGGGTCGAGGCCGACCGTCCGGCGCCGGGCGTGGTCGTTCACACGAGCCCGTTCCTGCTCGTGAGCATGGCCGGCGGCGAGCACGAGCGAGCGCTCGTAGATGAGCTCGCTCAGCTGCTCACCGACGCTGAGGTTCCGGTCCGCCTGGGCGAGTCCGAGGCCCAGGTGATGTGGTCGAAGCTCGTACGCCTGAACGCGCTCGCGTGCACCACCAGTGCCTATGACAAGCTGCTCGGCGAGATCCGCTCCACGCCGCAGCTGCGCGCGGACCTCGTCGGTGCGATCGAGGAGGCGTGCGCTGTGGGCAGGGCCGAGGGCGCAGAGGCGATCGAGCCGGGCAAGGCGCTCGGCGAGCTCGAGCGCGCGCACGCAACGCTCGGCAGTTCGATGCAGCGCGACATCGCCGCCGGGCGCGAACCGGAGCTCGACGCGATCCCTGGTTCGGTGCTGCGCGCGGCCGCTCGTCACGGCCTCGCGTGTCCGACGATCGAGCGGCTGGTGGCGATGATCGCCGCGCGCGCCGGCGTGCCGCTGCCGGCGCGCTAACCCTCGGACGGGAAGCGCGCGGGGGCGCTCGCCGGCACCGCCCGCGTGGCGATCGCCTCGACCGTCTCCTGCTCGGCCTCGCTCAGCTCCTCCTCGTGGTCCCCGTCGCAGAGGACCCGGAAGTTGCCCGTCTGACCGCCGTCGGCCTGGATCGTGATCCCCGGCAGGATCTCCTCGCCCTCGTCGAGCCCGAGGCGCTCGAGGTCGAAGTGCGCGAGCCCGATCCCGAAGGCGGTGTGCGTGGGGTTCTCGCGGTCGTGGGCCGCCACCGCCTGGGCGAAGCGCTCGAGGTTCTTGGCGATCTTGCCGGTGTCAGCCATCGCTGTCAGCCAGCCTAGCGCGGGCGGGTCCGATCGCGACGCACAGACACCTAGCCCGGCGACGTGACAGGGCGGTATCCCGAGCACAGCACGCGCATCCAGCCGATCCGGCCGTCGCGCTCGGAGAGGTAGGCCTGCTGCTCGACCAGGAAGCGCCCGTCGGCACAGTTGACGCTGAAGCGATAGCCCACGCGCTCCCGGTCAGCGAAGCCGTCGCTCTCGAGCACCTCGAGTGCCTCGATCTCGTCGGTCTCCTCGAACCACTGGCCGAGGAGCACCGAGAGGACCGCATCGCGATCGCTCGCCTCCCACGTCCGGCTGGGTGTCAGCCCCCGGAAGTCGATGTCCGGCTGCATCAGATCGAGCAGTCGCCTCGAATCCTTACCCGCGAGAGCGCGAACGAACTCGGCGCCAAGGTTCTGGTCGATGTTCACAGCCCCGCGCAACTCGACCGCTCAGGCGGCGTCGCCGACGGGGTCTGGGCGGACCACCACCGTGTCAGCCAGCGGGATGATCTCATCGACCGGCAGATCGGCTCGCTCGGCGTGCTCGCGGATCGCCTCCGCGCTGCTTGCCTGATAGATGCAGACCGTACCGACCGAGCCGCCGTCCTCCTGCAGGACATAGCTGCGGATCCAGCGGATGTCATCCGACATCTCCTCCTCTCCGACCTGTTTGGAGCGGGCGGCAGCCTCCTCGAGCTGCTGCGGCGAGCGCCATCCGCTGCGGCGAAGAATCACGTAGGTGTCCATGGCTGACCCCCTGGTCGAGAAGCAGTCCGCCAACTCTATCCGAGCGCGACACGGCCCTAAGCAGCGACCGAGACGTCGGCAGGCACCACCTCGGCGAACTTCACCGTGTCCGCGAACTGCCGGAATCGCGCGACCTGGCCTCCGCGGATATCCCAGACGTGCACCACGGGCAGATCCAACTCCTTTCCGGTCGCCTTGCCGGTGCCGGTGTAGCGGACGACCACCGCCACCGTGTCGCCGGCCGAGGTGAACTCCTCGGGTGTGACCGCGAACCCGTCGATGTCTTCGACGCACGGGCCGAACACGTTCTGGGCGATTGCCTCCGGTCCGCGATGCAGTCCACCGTAAGGCATGCCCTCGGCCTCATACCACTCGATCTCAGGCGCGAAGGCGCCGAGTACGGCCGGTACATCGCCCTGCGCAAACGCGTCGTAGACGCCCCTGATCACTGCCACGTTCTGCTCACTCATGACGCCCCCTTGGTTGGTGCCGCGAAGCGCGACACTACTCCAATCGGACCGGGCGGGGGGGGGAAAATTTCCCTGCCGAAAAGCTCCGGCGGGCTACGGCGCCGGTTTCTCGACCAGCTCGATTCGATAACCGTCGGGGTCTTTGACGAAGCACAGCCGTGGGCCGCGCTCGCGCACGGTGTAGGGCGGCTTCTCTGGCTCGATGCCCTGCTCGGCAAGGCGCGCGAGCGCTGCGTCCAGATCATCGGCGGTGATCGCGATGTGGCCGTAGCCCGTGCCGACCTCGTAGCCGTCCACGCCGAAGTTGTAGGTCAGCTCCAGGCGCGGCATGTCGCCGTCGCCGGGCTGGTTCATGAACACGTTGACCGCCTCGTCGCGGATCGGTAGGCGCCCGACCTCCCGGAAGCCGAGGGCTTCGTAGAACGCGACCGAGCGGTCTACGTCGGAGATGCGGTAGCAGGTGTGGATCAGGGCCACGGGCTGGGAGTCTACGCGTACTAGGGGTTGCTCGACTGCAGATCTGCAACGCACGACCACGGCAGAATGCCGTGGTCGTGGTGGCTGTCGAGCGCGAGCCTCGACGGCAGACGCGGCGTCAGCCCCTCCGAGGATCGGCGATGGCTCGAAGGGGCCGCTCGGGCGGGCCCGAGCCGCTTCAGTCAGGCTTCGAGTTCTTCGATTTCTTCGACTTCGTCCGGGTCAACGGCGCTGGCGAGGATCCGGTCCGTCTCCACTGCTGCCTTGGTCATTGAGTGCCTTTCGCTCGTTCACCGCCGGGGGGTGGCGGCCACCTGCGAACGTACCCACGGCCAGATGAAACGATGATGAAAGGAGCCGGCATATGTAGTCTCCGCGGCGTGCGCACCCTGATCGTCGGCCATGGCGGACGCGAGAGCGCGCTGGCCCTGCGCATGTCCGAGCACAGCCGGCTGCACGCCTTCCTCGGCCACGAGAACCCCTCGATCCTCGCCCACGTGGCCGCCTCGGGGGGGAGTTACCGCCTCGGGGACGTCCGCGACGCGCAGGCGGTCGCGGCCTACGCGCGGGAATGCGAGGTCGACGTGGCGATGGTGAGCGCCGACGAGCCGCTCGCGGCGGGCGTGGTCGACGCGCTGCTCGCGCAGGGCACGCGCGCGGTCGGGCCGACGCGGGCGGGGGCCGAGATCGAGTGGAACAAGGCCTTCGCGCGGGAGCTGCTGGCGGATGTCGCGCCCGAGGCCTCGCCGCTGCTTCGAGTGGTGCGCGAGCCGGGCGAGGTGGCCGCGGCAATCGCGGCGTTCGGCTCCGCTCCGGTGGTTGTCAAGCCCTCGGGACTCACGGGCGGGAAGGGGGTGAAGGTGATGGGCCCGCACCTGGACAGCCACGAGCAGGCCCGCGACTACGCGCTCGAGCTGCTCGAGCGGGCCGGACCCGAGGAGTCGGTGCTGATCGAGGAGAAGGTGGAGGGCGCCGAGTTCACGATCCAGGCCATCAGCGACGGCGAGACGGTGGTGTTCCCGGCCTCGACCTACGACTATCCCTACCGCTACGACGGCGATGAGGGTCCCGGCACGGGTGGCATGGGCTCCCTGTCGATGGCCGAGGCGACCCTCCCGTTCATGACCGCCGCGCACTACGAGCAGGCGTGCGTGATCATCGAGCGGGTGATCGAGCGGCTCGCCCGCGACGGCCGGCACTTCACCGGCGTGATGAACAGCGGCTTCTTCGCCACCGCGTCGGGCGTCAAGGTGATCGAGTTCAACGCCCGCTTCGGCGACCCCGAGTGCATGAACATCATGAGCCTGTTCAGCGGCAGCTGGCCCGATGTGATGGAGCAGATCAGCGCCGGGCGGCTGCGTGAGGCCGACGTACCGCTGCGCAGGGAGGCCTCGGTGGTGCTGTATCTCGTCTCGCCCGACTACGCGCTGCGGCCCGGCCCGGCGTACGACTTCACGCTCGACCGCGAGCGGATCGAGGGGGCGGGGTGCCACGTGTTCTTCTCCTCGGCCGTGGCGCTCGCCGACGGCGCCTACCGGACGGTGGGCACCTCGCGGGCGGTCGCGCTCGCGGCGAGCGCCCCAACGCTCGAGCAGGCACGTGCACGCGTCGTGGCAGGCGCCGCGGGCGTACCCGTGCTCGAGTGGCGCCGGGACGTGGGGCAGACGAGCTATCTGGAGGGTCTGCGCGAGCTGGTGGTCGCGGGAGCGCCCGGTTCTGAGCCGCCGCTGCTGCCCAGCTCGGCGTGAGGTTCGTGCAAGGATGGCCCCATGCTGCTCGAGCGCGCAAGCAACCCCCAGTTCATCTCCAACACCTACCTGGTGGCCGATGAGCAGGGCGGCCCGGCATTCTTCATAGACGCGGGCGGACCCGTGGAGCCGCTGATCGAGACGGCCGAGCGCCTCGGCCTGGAGCCGACCCACGTCCTGCTCACCCATCACCACTACGACCACGTCTGCGAGGTGGGCGCCTTGCGCGCGCGCTGGCCCGCGATCGAGGTCCTGATCAGCCCGCGCGAGCAGGAGCTGCTCGCGCAGGCGGGAGCCGGCACGGGCGAGAATCCCGACGGCGAGGCCGATCCTGCCAACGCCATGGGGACGGTCGAGGCGGGCAAGACGCTGTGGTTCGGGACGGTCGAGGTGCGGCCGCTGCACACGCCAGGGCACACCGCCGGGATGCTCTCGTTTCTCGTGGGCGAGCGAGCAGCCCCGCAGGGCGCCCCGCCGCACGGGAGCGCGGGGACCGGGCGCGCGCAGGCGAGCACGGCGCCTGCAGGCTTTGCGGGCGCGGGCGCGGTCGTGTTCACGGGCGACACGCTCTTCAAGGACTCGGTCGGCGGCGTGCGGGCGCCCGGTCACACGACCTACACCGATCTGCGCGACTCGATCATGGGCACGCTGATGGAGCTTCCGCCCGACACCGTCATCTATCCCGGCCACGCCGAACCGACAACCGTCGCGCGCGAGTGGGACAACAACCCCTTCATCCGCGTGTGGCGGGGGCTCGATCCGCAGGGCTCGCAGCCCTGCACCGCGCTCGGGCAGCCGGCCACGCTCGTGCTGCTCGGCGCCGACTACGACGGCGGCACCAAGGCATGGGTGCGCTGGGCCGACGGCTCCGACGACATCGTCCCGGGGTCACGGGTCGAGCGCAGCGCGTGAGGCCGCGCCCCGGCGGCGGCGGTTCGTAGCATGCAGGGCGTGCCGCGCGAGAATGAGAAGATCCCCACCTCGCGCGTGCGCCGCACCGCCACGGTCGCCACGCTCGCCGCGAGCGAGGCGGTCAAGCAGTTCGGAACCCGCGCCGCCAACGTCACGCGCGGCGCCGAGGCCTCCGAGGCGGCGATGTCGCACAGGCAGCTGGAGACCGCCAAGCAGATCGTGGCCGTGCTGGGCACGATGAAGGGCGCCGCGATGAAGCTGGGACAGGTGATGTCGTTCCTCGACATGGGCCTCGTGCCCGAGGAGCACCGCGAGGAGTTCCAGCGCGAGCTCGCCAAGCTCCGCGACGCCGCCCCCACGGTCTCGTTCAAGCAGATGCGGCGGGTGATCGAAGAGGATCTCGAAGCCCCCCTCTCGGAGCTGTTCGCGTCATTCCAGGAGGAGCCGATCGCCGCCGCGTCGATCGGGCAGGTCTACCGCGCGACGCTGCGCGAGGATGGGCGTGAGGTCGCCGTGAAGGTGCAGTACCCCGGCGTCGCGGCCGCCGTCCGCGCGGACATGCAGAACCTGGACATGATCATGCGCCTGCTCAAGCGGATGACCCCCGGGATGGACGTCAAGGCGGTCGGCGAGGAGATCAGGGAGCGGATCTCCGAGGAGCTCGACTACGAGCTCGAGGCCCAGAATCAGCGCTCGCTCGCGCGCATCTTCGCCGGGCACCCGTTCATCCTCGTGCCCGAGGTGGTCAGCTCGCTATCCCGCGAGCGTGTGCTCGTGAGCGACTACGTGGTGGGCGTCGGCTTCGAAGAGCTGCAGGCGCGCTCGCAGGCAGAGCGCGACCGGATCGGTGAGATCATCTTCCGCTTCTTCCTCGGCTGCCTCTATCGCCATCGCCAGTTCTCCGGCGATCCGCATCCGGGGAACTTCCTGCTGCTCGCCGATGGCCGCGTCGCCTTTCTGGACTTCGGCCTGTTCAAGCGTATGGACGAGGAGCCGGTCGAGCTCGAGCTCGCCGCCCAGCGCGCGGTGGTCGAGGGCGATGCGCAGGCCCTGCACACGCTGCTCGCCGCCTCTGGCTTCCTGCCCGAACCGGAGCGCGTCAACCCCGAGCACCTGCTCGCGTTCGTCAGGGATGCGATCTGGTGGTACACCACGGCCGACGAACCGGTGCAGCTCTCACCGGAGATCGCAACCCAGGTGATGATCGAGAGCTCCGACCCCCGCTCGAGCTACTTCCGCGAGATGCGCCACCAGGACATGCGGCCAGAGCACCTGTTCGGGCGCCGGATGGAGATGCTCACGCTCGCGGTGCTCTCCCAGCTGCACGCCCGTGCCAACTGGCACAGGATCGCCCGCGAGTGGATCTACGGGGATGAGCCCGTGACCGAGCTCGGGCGTGCGGAGGCCGACTTCTACGGTCACAGCGGCGTCGGCGCTCCCGGCTAGCGGCGCGCACAGCTCGGCCGCCACACACGCTCGCGCACGCCCGCTCCCAGCCGGCCTGGGGGATAATGGGGCGCGATGGACCTCGAGCAGGCCCGTGCGATCCTCGATCTCGCCCAGAGCGCGTTCATCTCGATGGACGAGGAGGGGCGGATCACCTACTGGAACATCCGCGCCGAAGAGATCTTCGGGCTCAGCCGCGAGCAGGCGCTCGGGCGGGCGCTCGCCGACACCGTGATCCCCGAGCGCATGCGCGAGGAGCATCGCCGCGGTCTCGCCCTTTTCCGCGCGACCGGCGAGGGGCCGATCCTCAACAGGCGCGTGGAACTGGTCGCACAGCGGCGCGGCGGCGAGGAGTTCCCGGTCGAAATGACCGTCTCGGCGCTCGAGGAGGAGGAGGGCCGCTGGTCCTTTCACGCGTTCCTCCTGGACATCTCCGAACGGGTGGCCAACGAGCAGGAGCGCACGCGCCGGCTCGATGAAGTGCAGGGAGAGCTGCGGGTCAGCGAGCAGCGCCTTGCTGCGATCGTCGACTCGCTCGCCGAGGCGGTCACGATCCGCGGCACCGACGACCGCCTCGTGTACGCCAACCGGGCCGCGCTGGATCGCCTCGGCCTGAGCACGCTCGAGGAGGTGGTCGAGGCCGACCCGCGGGCGCTGATGGCCGGCTACGAGACCGTGGGCGAGGATGGCCTTCCGATCGCGATGGAGGATCTCCCCTCGGTTCGCCTGCTGCGCGGCGAACAGCCCGAGCCGCTGATGCTGCGCAGCCTCGATCGGGCAAGCGGCGCCGAGCACTGGGTGCTGTTGAAGGCCGCCGCCGTGCGCGACTCGGCGGGTGCGATCGAGGCGGCGGTGACGATCATCGAGGACGTCACCGCCGCCAAGCGATCGGCGGTGCAGATGGAATTCCTGGCGCGCGCGGGACAGATCCTCGCCTCCTCGCTCGACTACCAGAAGACGCTTCGCAACGTCGCCGGGCTGGTCGTGCCGCACATCGCCGACTGGTGCTCGGTCGATCTCCTCGACGAGCACGGCAGCCGCGACTCGGTGGCGGTCGCGCACATAGACCCAGCCAAGCTCGTGATGGCCGAGCGCCTGCGCGCCTATGAGCCGGAGACGTTGGACCCCGAACAGGGACTCGGGCTCGTGTGGCGAACGGGCGAACCCGTGCTCTACAGCGACATCCCCGACGAGCTGCTGGTGGCGGCAGCGGCCGACGAGCAGCACCTGCAGCTGCTGCGCGAGGTGGGCATGCGCGCGGTTCTGATCGTCCCGATGCTCGTGGGCGGCCGCACGATCGGCGCGCTCACGCTCGTCAGCGCAGAATCCGCGCGCGCGTTCGACCGAAACGACGTCGAGTTCGCCGAGCAGATCGCCGAGCGTGCCGCCCTCGCGGTGGAGAACGCGCGCCTGTACCGCAGCCGCCTCGAGGTCGCCCGCACGCTCCAGGACAGCCTCCTGCCGGAAGCGCTGCCGAGCGTGCCCGGGTGGGAGATCGCCGCGCTGTATCGCCCGGCCGGTCACGAGAGCGAGGTCGGCGGGGACTTCTACGACCTCTGGGAGGTGGGCGAGGACTGGCTGGTGATGATCGGCGACGTGACCGGCAAGGGAGTGGCCGCAGCCACCGTCACCGCGCTCGTGCGCCACACCGCCTGGGGCGCCTCCGAGGTCGACGTACGCCCGGCCTCGATCCTCAGGCGGGTCGACGCGGCGCTAAAGCGCAGGCCCTCGCTGCCCGTGTGCACCGCTCTGTGCCTGCAGCTCTCGCGCGGCCACGGCACGGTCGCCTGCGGCGGGCATCCGCCGCTGCTGCACGTGGCGGGCGACGGCGTGCACGAGGTGGGCCTTCACGGGACGCTGCTCGGGGCGTTCGCGAAGGTCGACTGGCCGGAACAGCGCTTTGCGATCGAGCCGGGGGAGACGCTCGTGGCGTTCACCGACGGCGTCACGGATGCCGTGGGGGCCGGCGATGAGCGCTTTGGCCTGGAGCGTCTGAAGGGCGTGCTCGAGGACGGGCGCGAGGACTCGCCGGGAGCCATTCGCGAGCGCCTGCTCGGCGCGCTTGCGGGATTTCAGGTCGGTGAGCAGGCTGACGATACTGCGGTCGTGATCATGCGCTTCAGCGGCGTGGTGGGAAGATCTGAGTCGGATACGCATAAGGTTGGTGTATCGGCGGGTAGAGAGTTACGGTGATCGGAGCCTCCCCATTTGAGATTCGCAGCGAGCCGGGCGCCGCAGGCGTGCGCCTGCGTCTCTCCGGCGAACTCGATATCGCCAGCGCCGCGCGCCTGGAGGACGCGGTCGCGGCCGCCCGCGCGCAGGGAGCATCGCGCGTGCTGCTCGACATGGGCGCGCTCAGCTTCGTGGACTCCTCCGGGCTGCGGATGTGCATCCTGCTGAGCGCGCGCGCGGCCGAGGAGGGATGGACGCTCGAGCTGACACGCCCCCCGGAGCCGCCGCTGAGCGTGTTTCGCATGACCGGCGCCGAGGAGAACCTGCCGTTCATCGAGGAGTCCGAGGGATCGTGATGATGCCGACCTCGAGCGGTTCTCGGCACCAGACGCTCCCGCCGCTGGAGCTCGCGCTGCAGCGCAACGTCGAAGCGCCCGGCATCGCCCGCGCCGCGATCACGGGCCTGTGCCGGGAGCTGGGGCTGAGCGGCAGGGTGCGCCAGACCCTCGTGCTGCTCGTCTCCGAGGTCGTCAGCAACGCGGTGCTCCACTCCAGCGGCCCGCGCGAGGAGCGCATCCGGCTGACCGCCACCCTCGAGGAGGACGCGGTGCGCGTGCGCGTGAGCGACGCGGGCGGGGGCTTCACCCCGAGCCCGCGCGATCCGGCACGCGCCGACGGCGGCTACGGCCTGTATCTGGTGGCGAAGGCCGCCAGCCGCTGGGGCGTCGAGCAGGAGGGGTGCACGAGCGTGTGGTTCGAGCTGGCGCTCGACGCCTAGCCGAGCTCGGCCCTCACAGCACCTGGATCTGAAAGAGGCTGGTGGTGCCGGGCCTGCCCGAGGGCAGGCCCGCGGTGATCCCCACCCGCTGCCCGCGCTGGCACCAGCCGAGCTCCACCACGCGGCGGGCGGCGTCGGCGATCAGCGCCTCGGTGGTCTCGTGGCGCGGCATCGAGGCCGCCTGCACGCCCCACATCAGCCCGCAGCGCCTGACCGTCTCGCGACCAGGCGAGAGCGCGAAGATCGGCACCGTGGGCCGGTGGGCGGACACCAGCCGCGCCGAGCGGCCGGACAGCGTTGGGATCACGAGCGCATCGAGGCGGAGCTGGCGGGCGGCGTCGCACAGGTTGTGCGCGATCGTGTACGCCGGGTCGGACTCGGAGCGCCGCACGCGCGACTCGTTCCAGCGCTCATAGGGCGCAATCGTCTCGGCCTGGACCGCAACGGCAGCCATCATCGCCACCGCCGCCACCGGATGAGCGCCGATCGCGGTCTCCTGCGAGAGCATCACAGCGTCGGTTCCGTCGAGGATCGCGTTTGCGATGTCCGCCACCTCCGCCCGGGTCGGGCGCGAGGAGTGGACCATCGAGTCGAGCATCTGCGTGGCGGTGATCGACGGCCGCGCCATCCAGCCGGCAAGCTCGAGCAGCTGCTTCTGCACCATCGGCACACGCTCGATCGGGAGCTCGATCCCGAGGTCACCGCGCGCGACCATCACGCAGTCGGCCACCTTGAAGATCTCCTCCGCGCGCTCGACCGCCTGCGGCTTCTCCATCTTGGCGATCAGCGGCAGCCGGGTGTGCTCGCGCACGAACTCCACGTCCTCGGGGCTCTGCACGAACGACAGCGCCACCATGTCCACGCCGATCGACTCGCCGTGGCGCAGCAGGTGCAGGTCCTCCTCGGGCACCGCCGGCAGCGATGCCACCGGGCCGGGGATGTTGAGCCCCTGGCGCGAGGCCACCGCGCCGCCCACCTCGATCTCCACCTCCACCTCGCACGCCTCGGGCCGCACCTCGGCCACCCGCAGGCGTACCGAGCCATCTGCGAGATACAGGATCGAGTCGGGGCGCACCGCCTCGGGCAGGCCCGCCCAGGCGATGCTCATGTGCCGTGCGTCGCCCGCGAGGTCCTCCGAGCCGCAGGTGAAGGTCAGCCGCTCGCCCGGGGTCAGCTCGACCACGTCGTCGCGCAGCGGGCCGATCCGCAGCTTGGGGCCCGGCAGGTCCTGCAGGATCGCAATCGGGCGCCCCACGCGTCCGGCTGCGTCGCGCACGCGTCGTGAGGTCTCGGCGTGCTCGTCGAGCGTGCCGTGCGAGTAGTTCAGCCGCGCGACGTCCATCCCCGCCTCGACCATCCGCACGAGCGTCTCCGGCTCGCGCGAGGCGGGGCCGATGGTGGCGACGATCTTCGTGCGGCGCATCCACGCAAGGTATCGGTCGCCGCGCGCAGACGGTCGCGTAGCATCGAGCTGTGCTCGGCCCATCGCGACCCCTGCCCCGGGTGGGCGCATCCGCTCGGATCGCCCACTTCGGCGGAGGCTTCGAGCTCGGCACCGTGCTCGCGATCCATGAGGAGGGCCGCCGGCTGGAGGTCAAGGGGGAGGGGGGCGAGGTGCTCGAGTTCGTGCTCAACCCCGCCACGGCGAGGTTCGTCTCGGCCGCCAGCGCCAGCGGGCCGCGGCTGGAGCTGCTCGACGACGGTGGCTGAGGCTCACGGCACGGTCACATCGGGGAAGTGCTCGGCGCAGTGCTCGCGCAGTGCGCTGAGCACCCACTCGCGCTGCCCGCGGGAGGCCGCGCGATAGCGCGCCAGCAGCTCGCTTTGAGAGGTGATCGGCGCCCCCTCGATCACCCAGCGCGCCGCCAGGCGCTCGAACAGCAGCTCTCCGGCCCGCTGCCATGCGTCCTCCTGCGTGTCCGCGGCCCGCGTCCCGCCGGCGAGCGCCTGGGCGTACTGCATCCGCGTCCCCGCCGTCAGCGAGCCCCGCAGGGACAGCACGTTGCCATCGGCGTCGACGTAGTCGCTGCTCGGCGCCGCGAGCTTCTGCTGGCGGCGGGCGCGCCGGCCCAAGCTAGCTCTCGTCCGCCGCCCGTTCGAGCTGGCTGCGGACGTCGCCGGTGATCGGCTTGGCGTGTC
>FSYY01000357.1_pt1 | contig 23458 bp, 22 predicted proteins | sample 1638681 | NCBI WGS metagenome assembly FSYY01 (sample SAMEA3914813, study PRJEB12502) | metagenome | biome: forest; material: soil | place: Canada | collected 2011-07-07 | depth 0.3 m | reverse complement strand
ATCAGGGTGAGAGCTTCTACGAGGACAAGATGGACGCGGTCGTCACAGAGGCGCTCGAGCGGGGCGTGTTCGTGCGCCGGCCCGACAACGCGGTCGTGTTCCCCTCCCAGCCGCTGTATGACCCGACGTCCGGCAGATGGGTCGACTCGGCGATGCTCGACCAGAGCGGGCAGCCGCGCGAGGAGATCATCCTCAAGCCCAGCGGCGGGACCGTGTACCTCACGCGCGACCTCGCGGCGATCAAGTACCGCACCCAAACGCTCGGCGCGGAGCGGCTGCTGTACGTGATCGGCAAGGAGCAGCGCGTGCACACGCTGTTGCTGTTCACGATCGCTGAGCAGCTGGGCTACATAACGCACGGACAGGCTCAGCACGTGGCGTTCGGGCACCTCAACTTCGAGGGCCGCAAGATGAAGTCGCGCGCCGGCACGGTCGTGCTGCTCAACGACCTGATCGACGAGGCGATCGCAGCCGCGAGCGTCCTCGCGCGGGAACGTGGCGCAGCCGCCGGGCTGGGCGAGGAGGAGCAGGCGGAGATCGCCACCAAGGTGGGGATCGCATCGCTGATCTACAACGACCTGCGCCAAGACCGGCAGGGGGACATCGAGTTCGACCCCGACATCGCGGGCAGCCTCGAAGCCGGCCAGGGCCCCTACATCCAGTACGCGTACGCCCGCCTGCGGAGCATCAGCGCGAGGTTCGCGAGCGATGGGCAGTGGACCGTGCCCGAGCAGCTGCACCCGAGCGACATGGAGCTGCTGTTCCACCTCGCGGGCCTGCCCGGCGTGCTCGCGGAGGCCGCCGAGCGCAACGCCCCGCATCGCCTCGCCGGCTACCTCAACCACCTCGCGCAGCTGTCCAACGGCTTCTACGCCGAGCGCTCCGTACGCGACGCCCCCGCCGAGGAGCAACGCTTCCTGCTGGCCGTGGTGAAGGCCACCGAGCGGGTGTTCGAGAACGCGTGCGAGCTGCTCCACGTCGAGCTCCCGGAGAAAATGTAGGGTCGCTGTGCGCGGCTCGGTGGCGAACCTCGCGTTCTCGGTGTTCGCCGCCGTGGCGGCCGCCGCCGTTGCCGGCCTCGCGGTCAGCCGCGGCGCCTACGTGGTTGCGGCGGTGTTCGGCCTGCTCGCGATCGGCTTCGCCCTGAGGGCAAGCGAGGGGTGGTGGGCGCGATGAGCCCCGCCGCCGTGCACACGTGCTCTACGTCGGCGTGATCGGCCCCGGCGCCGGGGCCGAGGCGTCCGAGGAGCTGCTCGAGGTCGCCGAGGAGGTCGGGCGCGGCCTCGCTGCGGCGGGTGCGGTCGTGCTCTGCGGCGGCCTCGGCGGCGTGATGGAGGCGGCGGGCCGGGGCGCCCAGGAGGCGGGCGGCACGTGTGTGGGTCTGCTCCCGGGCGAGCACCGGCGCGAGGGCAACCCGTTCCTCTCGATCGCGCTCCCCACGGGTCTGGGCGAGGCGCGCAACGCGATCATCGTCACGGCCAGCGATGTGCTGATCGCGATCGGCAAGGGCTACGGCACGCTCAGCGAGATCGCCCTGGCCCTGCGCGCGCATAAGCGCGTGATCGCGCTGCAGACTTGGGCGATCGGCGAGCCCGACCCGAGATTGGTCCCGGTCGGCAGCGCCACCGAGGCCGTGCGGCGCGCGCTCGAGCGGGTCTAGACTGGAGCGGTCATGTCGAGCATCTTCAGGCGTTCCCGGTCCAGCCCCGAGGCGCCCACGGAGAACGACACGCGAGAACGTGCCGCCGAGAACGCGGAGCGCGGGCGCGCCGCGGCGAACGAGCAGCGCGACCTGGCCTCGACGAGTGCCGCACACGCCCAGGCCGAGGAGAACGAGGACCGCCGCAAGCGCGCGGAGGCCGAGACGCTTCGGCAGGGCGTCGAGAACGAGTCCCGGCGCGAGGCCGCCGAGGCGGAGGCCGACCGTCAACGGGCGGCGAACCAGGCTCGCCACCGCTCGGATCAGGGCAGCTGAGCACGCACCGCGCAAGCGGCGCGGCGGCAACCGCGAAGGCCCGCATCAGCCGATCTCGCGTTCACGCGAGGAACTCGACGATCGAAGCGGCGAAGCGCGGGTCGCCCACCGCGCCCGCGTGGTCGCCGTCGACGTAGCGCAGCTCGGCGTCTCCTAGCGCACGCACGAGCACCTCCGGCCGCGCGGCGAGCGGGTCCTGCTCGCCCGCGAGCACGAGTGTTGGCGCGGTGATCCTCGCGAGCTCCACGCCGCCGCGGTAACGCGCCCGCGCCTGTGCCACGAGCGCCTGGCGGTCGGCCCCGAGCGCGTCGGCGAGCGTGCGGAACAACTCTGCGACCGACCCCTCGACCGCCGCAGCATCATCCGCGCTCAGCGCATCGATGATCGACTCGTTCGACACCGCCCGCCGGTCGACCCCGCCGCACTCCACCACCCCCGAGCCCACGCCGCCCACCACCAGGCGGCGCACGCCCGCGCCCGCCGAGCTCGCGTGCAGCAGTGCCACCACCGCCCCCATCGAATATCCCACGAGGTCGATCTGCGCGTGCGCGGTCTCCTCCACCAGCAGCGCCAAATCCCGCGCCATCCGGTCCTCGCCGTAGCTCGCCGGGTCGTGCGGCTTGCCCGAGCGGCCGTGGCCGCGCGCATCGGGCGCGATCACCCTCCGGCCCTCGCTCACGAGCGCCGCCACCACCCCGGGCGCCACCCAGTTCAAGTTCGCGTCCACCACGAACCCGTGGTGGAGCACCACCGGCGGCATGGCAGAGCGCGAGTCGCCCCACTCCTCATAGGCGATCTCGACCCCGTCGAAGGTCCTGAAGCTGCTCATCGCCGCATCCGCCCAATCCTCGCACGCACGGGCCGCCCGAGCAGGGACCGTCAGCAGGCTAGAGGCCCCGCGGCCGCCCCGCGCCCAGACGGCGGCGGCGCGGCGCAGTACGCTGCTCCAATGGAGATGCCCAAGCACGGAGCGCTCGTGAAGGTCGATGTGGGTGGCCCGCAGCTCGATGGGATCGTGTTCGACACGCCCAGCCACGCGAAGGTGGTGGTCGCGTTCGTCGATCGCAACCGCGGCCCGGTGCTCCGCACCTTCCACCTCGATGCGCTCTCCGAGCGTTCGGAGGATGGCCCCGATGACCGCGCGCTGCAGCTGCTCATCCGCCGCACGCCTCACCCTGCGGGCGCAACCGGTGCCGGTCCCGCCGGGACGGTGCACGGGCGCGAGGGCCACACGCGCGCCACCATGCACCGCACGACCGGGCGCTAGGCACCCGGCCGGAGCCCAGCCGTGGCCCGCGGCAGGGCAGCTAGCGGCGCGAGAGGATCACGACAGGTATCTCCCGGTCGGTCCTCGCCTGATACTCGTCATACGCGGGCCACGCCTGTGCCATAAGCGACCACAGGCGGGCGCGCTCCTCGCCCTCGGCGGCGCTTGCCCGCACGGGCACCACCTCGTCGAGCACCTGGATCGTCGCCTCGGGATTGGCCAGCAGGTTCTCCATCCAGCTCGGGTTTGCGGGGGCCCCTCCCTTGGAGGCAACCACCACCCAGCGGTCCCCGTCGGTGCGGTGGATCAGGGGCGTCGTGTGCGACTGTCCCGACTTCCGGCCCTCGGTGGTGAGCAGCAGAATCGTCGTTCCACGCCAGTCATACCCGCGCGCCCCGTCGGTCTCGCGGTAGACCCGCACATGCTCCTCGCCGAACAGGTCGTCATCGGATTCGGCCATCCTCGCGAGTCTAGCGAGGCTTGCCGCGATTTTCGGCTGCCGGGCACGGATCATCGAGACCCCGCGCGCGGGTGACACCCCGGTCGGCGGGACCGTGTGGCCTGATCTCGAACTTTCGTTGGGAAGGCCGTACCCTGCGGCCCGGATTGGCAATACTGGCTCTCGGAATCCTGCACACCGGTGGCACGGAGGTAGGCGTGTTCGAGGCTCGTGAGGAGCGGGCGCGGAGCGGGCGGCGATGAGGCCCCAGGCTGACAGCGGGCCCTATGCCGGTGCCGTCTTTCGCATCCTCTCGATCGACGGCGGGGGGATCCGCGGGCTGATCCCAGCGCTGCTGCTCGAGCAGCTCGAGGTGCTGCTCGAGCAGGCGCTGCAGAGCGCCGGCGAGCACGAAGCGGCCTCGTGGCGGGAGCGCGGGATCGTCAGCCCGCGCATCGCCAACTGCTTTCACCTGATCGCGGGGACCTCCACCGGCGGCCTTCTGACCGCAGCGCTAACGACCGCCGGTCCCGGCGGGCATCCGAAGCTCACCGCGGCCGAGGCGGTCTCGATCTATGAAAAGCAGGGCCCCGCAATCTTCTCGCTCCCGCTGTGGCGGCGGATCCTAAACCCGTTCGGGCTGCTGAGGCCCCGCTACCCGCTCGCGCAGCTACGGCGCGTGCTCGAGCGGGAGGCGCTGTTCGGCAGCGCAAAGCTCGCCGACGCGTGCACCGATGTGCTGATCGCCTCCTACGACACGATCCACACCGCTCCGCGGCTGTTCACCCGCTGGGGCGCCCCCGGCTCCAAATCGATCGAGCCTGGGCGATCGGAGCTCTCGATGGCGGAGGTCGCGCTCGCCACCTCCGCGGCGCCCACCTACTTCGAGCCCGAGGACGTCGAGGGCACGCACCTGATCGACGGCGGGGTGTATGCCGCCAACCCCGCCATCGTCGCCGTGAGCATGGCGCTGCGGCGCACCGAGCGACCGGCCCCGACGGTGCCCGCGGACCTGCTGATGATCTCGCTCGGCACCGGCTCCTGGGAGCGTCCGCTCGACTACGGGAAAGGTGGGGTCCTCGGCTGGGTGCGACCCCGCAAGGGCGGCGAGCCTCTGCTCGAGGCGATCCTCGACGGGCAGGCCGACAGCGCCAGCGAGTCGGCCCACATGATCCTCAACGGGTGGTCTCCCCCCGGGGGTCAGACGTGGTGGGAATCCACGCTCCCGCCCGCCCTGATCGGCGGCGGACCGCGCTTCTGGCGCTACCAGCCCAACCTCCCCGACCCGCTCGCGATGGACGACGTCGGGAGCATCCCCACGCTGCGGCGGATCGGTCTCGAAAGCGCGAGCCACTACGAGCAGGAGCTGCGCCGGCTCGCGCGCCTGCTGGTCTCCAGCGGGCCGGTGTGAGGCAGCCGGCGCTCAGCCGTTGAGGCGCACGGGGAGCGTCTTCAGCTGGTTGGCGAACGGCGATTCGACGTACCTGGGCGTGCCGGTGATCTCGATCTCGGGGTAGCGCGCGAGCGTCTCCTCGATCAGGACCTTCAGCTCGAGGCGGGCAAGCGCCGTCCCGAGGCAGAAGTGTCGCCCGCCCGCCCCGAACGCCTGGTGCTCGGCGTTGCGGGTCACGTCGAAGCGGTCGGGGTCCTCGAAGCGGGTCTCGTCGCGGTTGGAGGAGGGGTACCACAGCACCACCTTCTCCCCCTCGCGGATCGCCTGCCCGTGCAGCTCGGTGTCCCGGGTGGCGGTGCGCCCGAAGTGGGCGAACGCGGGGAACATGCGCAGCGACTCCTCCACCATCGCCGGCACGAGCGAAGGGTCCTCGACCACGCTGCGACGCTGCTCGGGGTCCTCCATCAGCGCGCGCATCCCGCTGCAATAGGTCGCCTTCGTGCTGTCGTTGCCCGCCGCCATCAGCAGGAAGAACCCCATCACGATCTCGTGGTCCTCCAGGCGCTCGCCGTCGATCTCGGCGTGCACGAGCACGCTCGTGAGGTCATCCGTGGGCGAGCTGCGGCGTTCGGCAATCAGCTTCCCGCAGCGCTCGAACACCTCCGGCACGTCGCGCTCCATCACCCGCTCCACACCCTCCGGGCTGGCGTCGGGGTCGCCCGCGCCCACCACTGCGTTCATCAGGTTCGCCCACACCACATCATCCTCGGGCGGGAGGCCCATGAAGCTCCCGATCACACGCGCGACCACCGGCTGGGCCACGTCGGTCACGAGGTCGCACTCCTCGCGCCCCTGCAGCCGGTCGAGCACTTCGACCGTGATCGCGCGGATCGCGTCCTCGTGCTCGGCTATGCGCTTCGGGGTGAAGCCCCGCTGGAACAGCGCCTTGATGCGGTCGTGCTTGGGCGGGTCCATCCCGATGAACATCGCCTGCTGCAACTCGAGCGGAAGGATCGCGTTCTTCAGCGCCGTGAACCCGCCCACCTCGGAGGAGTAGGTCTGCCAGTCGCGGCTGACCTCGTGCACGTCCTCGGCCGTGGTCACCGACCAGAACCCGTCTTCATCGGGGTACTCGGTGATCCGTGGCGTCCAATGGACGGGGCACTGAGAGCGCATGCGCGCGAACAGCGCGTGGGGCGGCCCGTCCGCGAAGTTAGCCCGATCGCCCACCAGCACCTCCTCCAGCGGCCTCTCCGCGAGCGGCGCCTCGGCGGGCGGCCCCTCGAGCGGCTTCTCGGCGAGCGGCGTTTGCTCCCGGCTGGCGGTGTTCATGGCGTTGCCTCCCCGTTGGCGTTCCGGCGTCTCGCGGGAGGCTACTCCGCGGCGCGCGGTGAGGGACTACCGCGCGAACATCGGCCGCCGGTAGCGGCCGGCGGGGGCGAGCTGATCGAAGTGCCTAAGCGCCCGACCGGAGCCCGCCACGACGCAGGTGAGCGGCGAGTCGGCGAGGTAGACCGGCAGGCCCGTCTCTGCCGCGAGCATCTCCGGAAAGCCGCGCAGCAGCGTGCCGCCTCCCGCGAGCAGGATGCCCTCGGTGGCGATGTCCCCCGTGAGCTCGGGCGGGGTCTGCTCGAGCGTGTCCTTGATCGCGTCCACGATTTCGCGCAACGGAGCCTCGATCGCTTTGCGCACCTCCTCGGCGCTGAGCCGGATCTCCGTGGGCAGCCCCGTGACGAGGTGCCGGCCGCGCACCTCGTGTACCTGCTCGGGGCCCGTGGCCATCGCCGAGCCGATCGCGATCTTGATCGCCTCGGCGGTCTGCGAGCCGATCGCCAGCGCGTATTCGTTGCGGAGATATCGGGTGATCGCTTCGTCCATCTCATAGCCGCCCACGCGCACCGAGCGCGACAGCACGATCCCGCCCAGCGAGATCACCGCCATCTCGCTGGTGCCCCCGCCGATGTCCACCACCATCCGCCCGATCGGCTCGCCCACGTCCAGGCCTGCCCCGATCGCGGCTGCGATCGGCTCCTCGATCAGGTGCACCCGCCGCGCACCCGCCGCGAGCGAGGCCTCCTCCACCGCGCGCTTCTCCACCTCGGTGATCCCCGACGGCGCACACACGATCAGGCGCGGGTGCGCGCGGTGGCGATCGAGCACCTTGCGGATGAAGTAGCGCAGCATCTCCTGGGTCACGTCGAAGTCGGCGATCACCCCGTGGCGCAGAGGACGCGTAGCCGAGATCGTCGCCGGTGTGCGGCCGATCATCCGCTCGGCGTCTGCTCCCACCGCGTGGACGCGCCCGGTGCGCGAGTCGGTGGCCACCACCGAGGGCTCCGAGACCACGATCCCGCCGCCCTCCACGTACACGAGCGTGTTCGCCGTCCCGAGGTCGATCGCCATGTCCCGGATCCCGAGCGTGGGCGTCAGATGGCGGCGTGCTACGTCGCGGCGCGAGCCGTCTCGACTGAAACGCATACCCACAGCGTGCCAGAACCCGCGTTGTGATCATGCACGCGCGCGCCCGCGCGGGCGCTCGGGACAGAGTGGGCGCCGGGATCGTGGGTCGCGCGCGGCCGGGCTGTCGACGGCCGGGCAGTGCGAGGGGCCGCCCCCGGTTGTTCAGAGCGGCTCGGGAACGAGGCGGTCCACCAGCGCACCCGCCGGCCGGCCAGCGATCAGCCTGCCGAGTTCGGGGCGGTAGGTGAGCAGCGCGATGCTCGGCGCGATCATGAAGTCGGCCACGTTGGGCCGGTCGCCGCCGAGCACCCCCTCGCCGATCCAGGCGTCGACCTTGTCGAGCAGCAGCTCCGCGCTGGCCAGGAGCTCTGCCTCGTTGCGTCCGCCCGCGCGAAACGAGCGGCTGGCGATCCGTGAGAGCACGCGGCGTGCCAGGTCCGACCGGGCAAGCAGCGGGCCAAGCCTGCCCTCGGCCGCGCGACGGTGCATCGCCTCGAGGCCGTGCGACGACGTCGCCAGCACCACGCGCCGGGCCGCCATCTGGAGCACCTCGTCGCCCCAGCGCTCCGCCTCTTCAACCGCTGCTCGCCGGCCCGCATCTTGGGGGAACAGCGGCGGGTCGGGTCGCTCGCGCTCGAGGAAGCGCGCGATCTCCCGGTTGGTCTGGATCCGCCGCTCGCCGACGCGCAGCGCAGGCACCGTTCCCAGCCGGTCCAGCAGCGCCAGCTCGGCGTGCGCTGCGCCGTCGACGCTGCGGATGGGCTCCTTGTGGCCTGGGAACCCGCGGGCGCGAACCAGGATCGGATGCAGCCCCGAGGGGAGCACCACCGTGCGGTAGGGGAGGCGCTTGTGCTCGAGCATCAACATCGCGCTGCGGCACGCGTGGGAGCCGGGGATGACGTACAGGGTGTTGGACACGTGTCGATCCTCTCACGCGTCGAGGGTTGACGTAGGAGCCAAGGGCAGGGTTCGTGACCCCGATCCTCGGCGAGATCGTCGACGAGCGTGCTGCAGGGCGCCCTGGTCGTGTTCCTGGTCGTTGCCCCGATCCTCACCGCGATCTACCTGGGACGCCAGGTTCGCCGGCCGTGGGTGCGCTCGGGGTCTGATTGGCGATCAGTGCCAGGTGGCGAATCGCGCGTCCTGCTCCGCGAGCCTCGGCACGTCGCTTCAGCCAGTGATCGAGGCAGCTTTTTTGACGTGAATTTCTTCGCTTTTGCCTTTTACGGGCGGTTCGGGCTTGACCGGGCTCGGGGGTTCGGGTTTGACCTGCCCCGGGGGTTCGGGTTTCACCTGGCCCGGGGGTTCGGGTTTGCTTTTGCCCGGGGGTTCGACCGCGCCTTTGCCTGGTGGTTCGGTCCGGCCTTTGGCGGGCGGTTCCGCTTTGCCTTTGCCCGGCGGTTCCGCTTTGCCTTTGCCCGGCGGTTCGGCTTTGGCTTTACTCGGCGGTTCGGTCCTGCTGCTGCCCGGTACTGGGGCGCCGCTCTTGCCGGGCGGTTCCGTGGTCGCGTTCGCGGCTTCGCCAGCGGCCACCTTGCTGGAGAGCACGCCGACTCCTACGGCTTGGTTGACGCCGCCCGCAGCAGGTGCCGACGCCCCGATCCGGCGCGAACCGCCAGACGGCGACGCGTTACCAATCAGCCGAGCGGTGGCGCGGGTGCGACCAGACGGGATAGCCGATGCGCTTGAGACGGTGGTGGGCGCCGTCGAATGGCGGGCAGGCGCGTTTGCGGCGGTCCTCGCCCGGGTGCGCAGCTTGACGGGATGGTGATTTGAGACCCCCAGGCCGAGGGTGGACGACGTGACGGCCGCCCCGCTGACCAATGCCGCGACGACTGCCACCTTGGCCGCCGTTGCGACGCTTCCAACGCCGCTTCCGAGCCAGGAGAGCACACGGCCAGGCAGGCCAGCGACTGCCGCCCACAGGGCGATCGGCGCGCGGCCGGCGTAGTGGCCGCAAAACGCGCGGACGACGTCCGGATCGAGCCTGCTGCCGGCCTCCTCCCGAAGGATGTCCATCGCCTTCTTATGAGCGCTTGCGCCACGGTAGGGGCGCTCCGAGGTAATCGCATCGAACGTGTCGGCGACCGCGATGATGCGCGCGCCGAGCGGGATCGCATCGCCTCTCAGCCCGTCCGGATAGCCGGTTCCGTCGAGCCGCTCGTGGTGGTGGCGCACCATCGCCGCGAGCCCGGGGTCGCGCAGCGTGTCGGCCATCACCGCTCCGTCGGCCGGATGCAGCTTGATGACACGGTACTCCTCGTCGGTGAGCGCGCCCTTCTTGTGGAGGATCGCCGTCGGCGTCCTGATCTTTCCCACGTCGTGTATGGCGGCCGCGGTCCGAATCCTTGACATCTCCGCACGCGAGAGCCGCATCCGTCTGGCGATCATCCAGGAATGACGGGCCACCCTCCGCGAGTGACCATGGAGGTAGGGGTCGCGCGTCTCCATACCCGCCACGAGCTGCTCCAAGAGCTTGGCCTGCTCCTTCGTGCTGAGACCATCCAATGCTCTGCTCTGGGCCTGGCTCATCGGTCCGACCATGTCGAGCGCGGAGGCGAGCTGACGCTGGGTGTGCCAGCGATGCACATAGCCCCAGATCATCAACTCGTTGAACAGGAGATCTTCAGAATCGGGGCGCGTCTCCCACAGCAAGCAGCCGAGATACGACGCGCCCAACGACAGGATCACCCCCACGAGCACGCTGATCACGGCAGACGAGACAGTCCCCGAGGCTCGGAGCCACCACACGATCGCGACCGGGGACCCCGCGACCAAGACCGTCGCGACGAGAACCTGGACGAGCTGCTTTGCGGATGAGGACGCAGAGCGGCCGATCGCAATCGCGTGCATACGCTCGGCGGCATCGCTGCGATCGTGACCGGGGTCTCGACGCCGAGGGGGTGCGACTGGGCGCTTGACGGGGCGCTCCATCTGTCCCTGCTGGGCGCTCGGGGGCATCTGTGTCCTTGTCTCTCACGCGACCGCCCCAGCTGGGCGCGGCCGGCAACCGGGCGGTCTTCGAGAGATCCCTGGCTTTGCGTCCCCGCCTCGCGACGAGTTTGCCCTCAACAAAAGTCCTCGCTGCAATCTCGGGCGCAGGAGTGCGCACCTTTACGTGCATTGCCGGGACTCGACATATGGCCTGATCCCAGCGATCGTGCGGCCGAAGCGAGTGGCGCGCATGCGGACCCTGCGCCTTGCTGTCCGGAGTCGGGTGGCCGCTGCTCCACCGCGTCATCCCGAACGGGGCAACCGGGCGCTGGTGTCGCAACGGCGAGCTCGGGCCGCGTTTGGTTCGCGTCGTAGGCCGGCTCAGCGTGCCGCTCGCACGCGCCGTGCCGCTCGACACGCTCGGAGCGTTGGCTGGGCTCCAGCGTCCGGGCATTCCGCTGTTCACCCCGGCACTTCATGTGGCTGGGATGCCGGATCGGGCAGTCAACAGCACGGCCCTTCACGCCGGCGAGAGCGTCCGTCGACCGCAAGACATCATTCCCGCCGCGCGAGCCGTCGCGCAGCTCACCCCCGCGGACCGGTAGCGCCCGGTCGCCGAGCTGCCAGACTAGCTGGCTGGATGGATGCCTGGGATCTCAACCGCCTCGCTTGGAGGCCGCATCAACCTGAGATCCTCTCCTCGACCGAGGAGGGACGCGCGATCGTGCTTGACCTTCCTGCGGGCGAGCTGCTCCAGGAGCACCAGGTTCATGAGGGAGCGTGGATCACGGTCATCGACGGTGAAGCAATGATCACCACCCACACCGGCCAGACGATCACTGCGCGGCCGGGGATCCTGGTGCACTTTGCGCCCGAAGAGCGCCACGAAGTTAACGCTCTCGCCGACTCGCGCCTTCTCCTGCTTCTCACTCCTTGGCCCGGACCCGGCCATCCGGGAGCGCTGACCCTGGAGCAAAAGGCCAACGTACGGGGCCGCGCAGCCGAGCAGGCAGCCGAGTAACTGGGTCAACCACTGGCCCTCGATGGGCACGGGGCAGGCTGTTTCGTCAATGGGCGCGGCGGGTTTCGAACCTGCGACCTCTCGCGTGTGAAGCGAGCGCTCTCCCACTGAGCTACGCGCCCAAGGTGCCCGATTCTATTGCCCTCCAGCGCCATCAGGCGCGCTCCACGCTACCGGTCCTATGCCCGTTTGCGCCGAGGGGGCGCCGCCTTAGCGCCGTGGGGGAAGCTTGTGCAACCCTCGCTAGCGCGGGCGCGTGACCGTTTGCGCCGCGAGCGCGGGCCCGATGCCGAACGTGTTCGTCAGCATCGCGGTCAGGTCAGCCGCCGGCTGCGGGTCGGCGATGAAGAAGCCCTGCCCGGTCCGGCAGCCCAGGGCTGCGAGATGTTCCATCACGGGCTCGGTCTCGATGCCCTCGGCCACGACGGTGAGGTCGAGGTTGCGTGCGAGGTCGATGGTGGAGCGAACGATTGCCTCCGCGCGCGGATTCTCGAGGATGCCGGTGATGAAGGACCTGTCGATCTTCAGCTCGTTCGCTGGAAGGGTCGCCACGTACTCGATCGAGGCGTTACCGGTCCCGAAGTCGTCGATCGACACGCCGATCCCGTGCGCGCGGAGCGCGGATAGGACGGCGATCGCCCTCGGGGGATCGACCATCGCCGCGCTCTCGGTGACCTCGAGGACGAGCGTGGACGGCGCGATCTCGTGTCGACTGAGAATCTCGACTACCCGTTTGGGGAGATCGGCGTCCAGGAGGTTGCGCGCGGACAGGTTGACCGACACTTGAACGCTGATGCCGAGCCTGCGCCACGTGACGATCTGGCACGCGGCCTGGTCGATCAGCTGCAGCGTGAGCGGCCCGATCAGGGCAGTCTGCTCGATCAGCGGAATGAACCTCGCCGGAGGCAGCAGGCCGTGCACCGGATGATCCCAGCGCACGAGTGCCTCCACGCCCGTGATCTGTCCGCTCTTCAGGTCTACCTGGGGTTGGTAGTAGAGGACGAACTGATCCTTGGCCAAAGCGGCGCGGACCTGACCGAGAAGCGCCAGGCGCGCCGCGTCGAAGTGATCGCAAGCGCTCGAATACGCCTCCACCCCGGTGCGGCGGGACCGCGCGTGTGCCAGGGCCGCGTCCGCATGCCGCAGCAGGAGATCGGGCGTACCGGCGTGCTCGTCCGTCACCGCGATCCCGATGCTCGCCTCGATAGCGACTTCCGCGTCGTCCAACACGATTGGCGACTCCAGGCTCGCCTGGACCGCGCTCGCCGCGCTCGAGGCGCCCGATATGCCTGAGGTGTCACTCAGCAGGACGGCGAATCCGTCACCCCCGAGGCGCGCAACCAATGCGCCGCTTGCGAGCTCGCGCGCGATGCGCCGGCCCACCTCCACGAGCACGCGGTCGCCGTTCGCGGCGCCGAGGGTGTTGTTGATCTCGGTGAAGCGGTCCAGGTCGATCAGGAGCACCGCGATCGACCGGGGCTGGCGACCGTTGCGCCTTACAGCCGCCTCGACATGTTCGATGAAGAGCGTGCGGTTTGGAAGGCCGGTGAGCTGGTCGTAACGCGCCAGCTGGTCGTTCTCTGCCGCCTGCCGCCTGAGTCTGCGCGATGCTCGCGCGACGATCCGATAGAGGATCGCCCACAGGAGCAGGAGCCCGACCGCGATCAGCAGCACGATCATTCGCTTGTCGCGCGCGACCGCAGCGGCGATCGGCTTGTAGCTCAAGTACATCTCAAAGACGCCTGCCGGACGTCCTGATCGGCGGAAGTTGAGCGGCACGTAGACCTCGACCAGCTGGCCGAGTCCAACCTCACTGGCGGTCTCCCCGCCCTTGCTCGGTGTGAGCAGCACCGCCGGGTGAGGCCTGCCGGTCAAGGCGTCGACTAGGTCTTGGCTGGGCGCGAGGGTGCGACCGATCAGGCTGTGGTCTTCGGAGTAGATCACCCTGTCCTGCGCATTCCAGATCTTGATGCGAGCCAGGTCGCGCGCGACCGACGGGGTGCGCAACTGTTGGTCCAGAGCACGAATCCCGGCGGGGGAGAGACCGTTGCTCATTACGCTCGGCGAGAGCTCGGGCTGGATGCCCACGCGCGCGATCAGCCTCGCCGACTGGCCAGCGTCATCGAGGGTTCGTGCGGTGATCTGTCCCTGCATCACGTGCGCCAGGAGAAACCCAAGCGCTGCGATCGGGACGAGGCTCAACACCGCGACCTGCCGAGTCAAGCTCAGAGCACCGAAGCGAATCCGGAAGCGGTCGTGTGAACGCATCAGGGCCTGATCGGCCGTGTCCCGGGACTGCTGAAGCGGGAGTGGCCCGGCCCGGACAATTCCCATATGAGGATCCACGCATGCCAGCGGCGACTGCGGGGGCGTCCAGCGGGCTCTCGGCTCGGGGCGCACGTGGGTCAGCGCAGTCGGGCTTGAGAGGCGAACCCGGGCGCGGCGAGAGGACCACGGGGAATCTCGTGGGAAGATTCGGCCGGGAGGGGCGTCCTCCTAGTGGGGTGTTCGCGACCCGCGCGCCCGTTTGTGGCCCAGATCGAGAGGTAGCCGATGAATCGAATGTCAATGATCCTCGCCGGTGCGCTGGCCGCGCTGACGACCGCGTCCTCGCTTGCGAGCGCGACGCCCGCACGGCATACCGCCGATGCCGCCCGAGCCACGAAGGTCGGCTTGCGCCACACGAGCCACGGCACGATCCTCGTGACGAGCTCGGGATTCACGCTGTACCGGTTCACCAGAGACACGCGCAACAAGGACACGTGCGCGAAGGTCAGCGAATGCCTGCCGAACTGGCCGGCGCTGCGCACCAGCGGCAAGCCGGCGGCCGGACCGGGTGTGAAGGCTTCGCTGCTTGGCACGATCTCACTTCCCGGCGGCGGCAAACAGGTCACCTACGCTGGTCACCCGCTCTACACCTACGCCGCAGCGTCCGAACGAGGCGAAACCGTGTACATCGGGGCAATGGCGTTCGGCGGCACCTGGGACGCGGTCAACGCCTCGGGCAACCTGGTGAAGTAGCACCGGCGGCCATCATCCGGTGGCCGGTCGCGGCGGCGGACCGATCCACTGGTACTGGCTGACAGATACGCAGCCTCCCGGGCGACCTGCGAGCCGCGGGGACGGGACCTGGTGAGGCAGCGCTCGCCCGGGAGAGGCGCCGGGCCGGCCCGCGGCTCAGTAGGCGGACCGGCTCGGGGATGATTTGGTGGTGGTGGTGCTCGAGCTCGAAGTGCCTGAGGTCGAGGTGCTGCCACCGCCGGCCGCGGCTCCCGAGGCGCTCACGGTTATGGTCCCCTGCATTCCCGCCTGGCGGTGACCAGGGACTGAGCAGAAGAATGTGTAGGTACCCGGCGTGAGCGTCACAGCAAGCGTCTTCGTGCCCCCGCTGAACGTGGGCGTGTTCGCCACGCTGGCGCCGCTGGAGGAGGTGACGGTCAGGTTGTGCGCCACGGACGCTGAGTTCGTGAAGCTGATCGTGACCTTGCCCGCGGCTGTTGAGAGCGCGGTGCGGTCGAACTTCAGCTGGCCGCTCGGGTCTGCCGCGATCGAAAGAGAGCCCCCACCGGAGCCGGCTGCTGATCCAGCGGGCGCAGTCGTGGCGGTCGGCGCAGCTGCCCCCGGCGCCGTCCCCGAGGACGAGGTGCTGCTCGAGCTTCCGCAACCAGCGAGTGCCACGACTGCCGCGCCGAGAACGAGGATCGACTTGCGCACGACGCCACCTCCACCAAATTTGGGATCGAAAGGCCCCGGAGTGATCGGAACCCTATCTCCAAGACCGCAGCTGTAGCAAAACCTTCCCCGGCCGCGTCGAGCCAGGGGAGTGTCATCTCGGCGAGCTCGCCTCACCGAGGGCGCGCGGCCGGGCCGGGCCAACCTCGTAGCCGCTCACACAGCCGGCGCCGCGCGGGACGACGCACGCTGAATACCGCGCAGCATGCGGCTGAAGACGCGGTGGTGTACGGGATAGAGCAGATACCAGTATGCGAGCCCCACGTATCCGGCGGGATCGAAGACGGTCGTTTGACGGATCACCGAGCAGTGCTCGGCCGGATCGACCTCGAACTGCAGCCACAGGCGTCCAGGGAGCTTCATCTCAGCAGCCAAGCGCAGCAGACGGCCCGGCTCGACTTGCTCTACCCGCCAGAAGTCGACGGTGTCGCCGACGCGCAGGTCGGAGGGATCGCGGCGACCGCGGCGCAACCCGACCCCGCCGCGGAGCGTGTCGAGCAGGCCGCGCAGCCGCCAGAACCAGTTGGCGGCATACCAACCGGTACTCCCGCCGATGCGCTGGATCGGAGCGAACGCCTGCTCTGGTCTGCGGCCCACGCGCACGGCGCGTGTAGCGACCAGGCGACGCCCGAACGTGAGCCCGCCCCAGCGCAACGGGCGCCCCTGTGGCAGCGCGTCCGACCAGCGCGTCTCGGCGAACTCCTGGTCCTCGTTCACGAGCGCTCGCTCGATCGCCGCCGATAGGCCACGCCGAGGAGCGGTGAAAAGGGCGTGCGCCGGCGGCGTGGTCACGACGGTCTCGTTGCGAAGGCTCTCGACCATCGCCGCCGCAATGCGACCGTACACGGGCGTGAGCAGCCCGAGCAGCACGCGCGATGCACGCGGTGTGATCAGCGGCATCCGGACCACGCGGCGGTGTAGCCCGCGCTGGCGCGCATACTCGCGCATCACATCGGCATAGGTGACCTGGTCGGCGCCGCCGATCTCATAGATCGCATCGACCGGACGCTCCAGTTCGATTGCCGCGACCAGGCAGTCGAGCACATCCTCGACCGCGATCGGCTGGGCAAGCGTCTCGACCCAGCGAGGCGCCACGATCACGGGCAGATGCTCGACCAGCGCGCGCACGGTCTCGAACGAGGCGCTTCCCGAGCCGATCACTATCGACGCGCGCAGCTCGAGCGTGGCCACGCCATGGTCTCGCAGCAGCCGCCCGACCTCGTGGCGACTGGCGAGGTGTGACGACAGGTCGTCGTCGCGTCCGAGGCCGCCGAGATAGACGATCTGCTCCACGCCGGCCGTCCTCGCCGCTTCGGCGAAGTTGAGCGCCGCGCGGCGGTCGAGATCCACGAAGTCTCCTGTCGCATCCATCGAATGGACGAGGTAGCACGCGGTCTGCACGTCTTTCAAGGCGAGATCGAGCGAGGCGCGATCGAGCACGTCGCCCTCAACCACTTCGACAGGCGGCTCGACCCGATCCCGCAGCAGCTCCGGCCGGCGCGTCAGGCAGCGCAGTCTTCCTTTCGAAGCCGAAAGCCGGTGCAACAGCCGGCCGCCGACGTAGCCCGACGCGCCGGTGAGCAGGATCGTCCGCTCTGACTCGCGCAGTCGCTCGTTCTCTGGCTGGTGTGCGCTCATCGCAATCTCAGTCGACGCCCCGCTCCGTCCCGGCTGCGGCGCGCGGCGCGACGCCGGGCCGCACTGGAGTCCCCCGGCGGTCGTCGCGAGCGAGCGTAGGCCAGGGCGATCGCTCCGGCGCCAGCAGCGAGCGTCGCCAAGACCGCGACGCAGGGCTGGCTTGAAAGAAACGGCGGTGCGAGCGTCGCCGATCCGGCGGCCGCGCGCGCCGCGAGCATCGCAACGGCAGTGAGCAGCGCGAGCGCTGCGGCGGCGCCAACGCAGAGGGCGATGGGAAGCCGCCACTGTGGGCGTTCGCCGATGAGATGGTCGACGCGCTCGGGATCGACCCCGGGCGCTCGCTCGTCGCTCGCCTGCGCGAAGTCGAGCATCGCGCTTGCCAGCGCCGAGCGGTCCCCGCCGGCGGCAATCACGGCGGCCTCGTCGGCGCCGATCTCGGCGAGCGCGTGCTGGCGGTGGACGAGGCGACGCAGGGCGGGGAGATAGAACAGCCCTGCCGCAAGCGCTCTGCCGCATGCCAAGCGAAGCGGATCGCGGCGGCTGGCATGGTGGCGCTCGTGTGCGAGCACGGCAGCGAGCGCCGACGCATCGAGCACCTCGAGCGCGCCACTCGAGACATACACGCGGGGGTGTACCAGGCCCGCGCAGAAGGCCTGTGGGCGGTCGTCATCGATTACCCACGCTCCGTTGAGCGCCAGCGGCGAGCGAGCTGCCAAGGCCGCTCGGATGCGACGGTCGCTCATCAGCTCTCGCGTGACGGCCCGCACGACTGCGACTGCTGTGAGCAGGCCCAGTCCAGCAAGTAGCGTCACGACGATCGCCTCCGAGTTGGCTGCCGGGTAGCTGAGTGGTTGCCCGAGGAGCCAGATGCGGTGGGAGGGGGAGGCCGATGTGACGCGCCAGGACTCGAACAAGCGCGTGATCAAAAGCACCGTGGATACGACGCCGAGCAGTCCGAGCACCACCCCGAGCCCAAACGCACGTCGGGCCGCGGTCGCCGCCGGTCGCTGGGGCTCGGACGAGGCTGCGCGCCGCCTCGGCCTCAGCGCCGCTTGCGCCGGAGGAGCTACTGCACTCATGATCGGCCTGCCGCTCGCTCTGCCGAACACGCCAAGCTGACCGCGAGGCCCTTCAGGACAGCCTCATCCAGCGCGGTGAGCGGGCCGAAGCACCGGGCGATCACCGGATCCGCTCGCCTGCTGTGCGATCGGCGCCGGGAGCGGAGCCGTCCGCGCAGGCTGTCCGTGACCGGGCGCGTGACACTGCGGCGAATGTCGGTGAAGTGGATCGAGACGCTGAGCATCGCGGGCGCATGCTACTACGCATCGTCGTAGTATGCGCAGTAGGCCTCGAAGCGGCCGGTCTGGGGGGTGGAGTTCGTCGCACGCGGATCTGTGCTGCCGTTCATCGGGCTCCCGCCAACCTAGAAGGACGCCTTTCCCGACCGGATCATTCCCACCGCCTCGACAATCGTCGCGGACAGAACGTGCCGGCCGGGCCTGGCCGGCTGACTGGCGTGATCGGCTGGCCGGCCCTGGCCACAGGCTGCGACGGCACCCGGGCTTGGTTGCTACACTCCGTCGTAGATGGCACGGGGGAGGAAGAGTTCACGCGGCGAGCCGGCATTGCCACCGCTTCACGAACTCGAGGCCGAGGTCATGGAGGAGCTCTGGGCGCAGACCGAGGCGCCGGTGCGGACGATCATGGACGCGCTCAACAAGCGAGCGAGCAAAGAACGCGCCTACACCACCTACATGACGATCATGGCCCGCCTGCACAAGAAGGGCGTGCTCGATCGACGCCGCGAGGGCAAGACCGACTACTACGCCCCTCGGCTCGGCAGAGACGAGTTCATGGCGTTACGCGCTCGCGCGGAGGTCCAGGACCTTGTCGATCAGTACGGCGACGTGGCGCTCAGCCACTTCGCCCAACAGGTCGCGAGCCTCGACCCGGAGCGCCGACGCGCGCTGCAGCGCCTGGCTAAACGGGCCTGACGAGCCGCCGGGCGCCGCGACCGGGTCCGGCCGCCGCGCTGCTCCAATCGCCAGGACCCGTGTCCGTCTAGCCGACCTCGCGTGCCGCACATCGAGGTCACGGCAGAGGAGCCTTCTCTGGGTCTGGGGCGCCGTGCGCGGGCAGTTCGCGGTCCTGGTCGTGGTTGGCGCCCACGGAGTTCCTGAACTCCCTCAGCCCCTGGCCCAGAGCGCGACCCGCGTCGGGTAGGCGCTTGGGCCCGAGGAAGACGAGCGCGACGACCAGCAGGATGAGCAGGTGGGTGGGTTGCAGTAGTCCCGAGAGCATGTGTGGTCCTTTCGTTTGGGTGGCTCGGCCGCGACCCCTCACTGCAGCCGCGGCCGGTCGGTGCGCAATTGGACTGCCTGCACCGACCGCCCTGGCTGCGAGCGGCCGGTGCAGGTGGCGGGCTGGTGCCTCGCGTCCGGGCCGGGCGCCTAGTGGTCGGAGGCTTTGCGCTCGGCCGCGTCGGCTGCCCGCGCCAGCCCCATGACGGTGTTGAAGAACGCCGGTGATTGACCCTTGAACAGCTCGTCGGCCGTGAAGCTGTTGATCGTCGCGACCGCGCCGGCGTTCTGGTCCAGCGTGGGACGGACCACCGAGCAGGCGGGCAGGCCCTTCCTGAGGAACTGGGTCGGCTCGGGAAGGATCAGGTTGGTCTGGTTCAGCTCCCCGCCCTTGGCGTTGAGGTCGGGGAACTTCAGCTTCGTCTTGGGGTCGACCACGCCGGCGAGGGGTTTGTTCACCGCGTTGCCCGCCTTGTCGTGCCACAGCGAGAAGTGGTTGGTCTCGACACCGCCGATGCTCACCACGATCAGCAGGACCTCGAGGCTGGATGCCTTGAGCGCCATCGTGCTGTAGAGACTCGAACCGCCCTGCTCGATGTAGGCGAAGTGAAAGCCGGCCGTGTTGGCGATCGCCTGCATTCGCCGAGCGTGGGCGTCAACGGGGGGCACGGGCTGCGGGGTCCCCGGCGGCGTGTCCTTGTCGGTGAGCGGGATGGCCGGCTGGCCGTTGATCGTGACGGCCTGCGCGAAGGTCGTCCCGAAGTCGGGGCTCTGGTCGCTGCGGTAGCGGGTGTACCAGCTCGTGTCGACGTTGAGCGCCTGCAGGTTGGTGAGGCGGCCAATCTGCTTCGCGCCGGTCGCCTTGCTGCTTGGCAGGGTGCGAAAGGCGTCGAGGTTGACCGCCTGTGTCCCCTTAGATTCCAGGTAGGCGTTGAGAAACGCCGCGTGGCTTTCCTCGTCGTCGGTGTTGTCAGCGATGTACTGCGACATGTCGCCGTCGAGATTCGATAGCGCTGCCATGTAGGAGGGGTTCCCTCCCTTGACTCCGCCGAACTCGTTGTACTGCTGCCACAGGTCGCTCTCGATCAGCTCTGCCGCGGCGAGGAACCGCAGGATCGCGATGTCGCCATCGCTGAGCTTGCCGCCCATGTCGGCCATCGCACGGCTCGTGAGCAGCGCGGTGCCTGGCAGCATCGCCGCGCCCGCGAGGCCGACCCCCTTGAGGAATGAGCGGCGGCCCACGACGCGGTTCCACCGATCCCGGACTTCGCCTTCTGTGAGCCGCGCCTCGGTCAGGCGGGCGGAGGTTGTGCGTTGATCGCTCATCGTGCGTCCTTTCGCTTGTTGAGGTCGTCGGGCCGATCCGGCACCGGACGAGTTACTACAGGGCGTCGTAGGTGAGACGCCGCCGCGGCCCGTTCCTTCCCGACGACGAGCACGCCGCCGAGCCACGCTCAGGGCAGCGGGGTACGGCAGGCCTCGACCGCTCTGCTGTACTCGCTCGCCGCCTTCTCCTCGCGTTCGATGGCGGCCAGATACACGGACGCCGCCTCGCCGCGGTCACGCAGTGCGGCGTCAGTCCACGTCTCGAACGCGGCCTGCGCCTCGAGCGCCGCATCGCGCCACGCCCGAGCTCGGTTGCCCACGTCCACGACCAGCCTGGTGACGTGCTCCTCGACCGGAATACATCGCGCCCGCTCCGCTGACACCGACTGCGCGACGGCCGCGCCGCGGTTGGGCGGGTGGTCGTTTCGCCACCAGCGGCTCGCCCTGATCCTCATGTCCGGCGCGGTCCGGTGCCGGGCCGCGCGGCGCGACGCTCAGCCCCGCCGCCCCGCGAGGGCGGCCAGCGTGCGGGCGGCGACATGGAGGGACTGAAGGTCGAGGTGGCGGTTGAACGGTGCACTGAGATATGCCTTCGCGTGCTCCGCATCGTTGTTCGCGGGGCAGCGGAATGAGACGTAGCTATGACGTTGTGTCGTAGTTAGGACGCCAGCCTGAGGCGATCCTTTCCGAGTGGCCCACGCCTGGACGTGGGGTCGCTTACGCCGGCGCGGGGACCAGCGCTCCAGCGCCCGTCCCGCACCGCTGCCGCCAGGAGATCTTCGGTCGCCGCGGGAAGGAGTCGGCCGCGTCGGCGTCAGATGGGAGGAGATACTACGCAGCGTAGGACGACATGACGTCGTAGTGCGCTGTAGAACCCACACCGAAAGGTACCCCGATGAATCGATGCAGACTGTCCGCTCTAACCGGGCTGATCGCCTCCGCCGCGGTGGCCCCCTCCGCCCTCGCGCAAGCGCCCCTGTATGGCGCACCGTCGCCGGCACCCTCCGCACCGGCGCTCAGCACGACAGAAGCGCCCTCCCCGAACGCCGTGATCGAGTGGAACCGGACGCTGCTCACGATCGTGCGGACAAAGACCCCGCAGCCGCTGCAGCCGCCGACGATCCATGCCACGCGAGCGTTCGCGATGCTCCATCTGGCCATCTACGAGGCAGTCGTCGCCGTAGATGGGGGCGATCCGTACCTGCCGCAGCGCATTCTCACGAGGCCCGCCTCGGCGCCTGCCGCAGCCGACCAGGCTGCCCACGACGTGCTGGTGGCGCTCTACCCCTCGCAGCAGGTATCGCTGGACAACGAGCTGAGCGCAGACCTAGCGCGGATTCCCGCGGGCGCTCGTCTCACCCGTGGGATCAAAGTCGGGCGAGCCGCGGCGCAGGCGATTCTCGCCAACCGCGCGCAGGACGGTTCCGCTGCGACACCGCCCCCGTACACCGTCGCACCCGGGCCGGGAGTGTTCGAGCCGGTCGCACCGGCGACCGCTGTGTTCACTCATTGGGCGAACGTGAAGCCGTTCGTGCTCCCGCGCGCGAGCGAGTTCCGTCCGCCGGCTCCGGCGGCACTGAACAGCCCGGCCTACCTTCAGAGCATCCTGCAGGTTCAGTCACTCGGGCAGAACAACAGCACGACGCGCACGTCCGACCAGACGACGATCGCCACCTTCTGGGGCGGGAGCATCTGGGACTACTGGAATGAGATCGCCCAGAGCGCGTCGATCGCGCACCACGACACGCTCGCACAGGACGCGCGGCTGTTCGCACAGCTCAACGCGTCATTCGCCGACAGCGTGATCGCGTTCTACGACGCCAAGTACACCTACCATCTGTGGCGCCCGCAGGCAGCTATCGATAGCGGGTTCACGGGACTCGGCGCCAACCCGAGCTGGACCCCGCTGAGCAAAACGCCCGCTGACCCGTCCTACCCCGGTGCCCACGCGACGATCAGCCAAGCGGGGGCGACGGTGCTGAGCTCGTTCTTCCACGGCGATGCCCAGGCGCTGACGGTCACCTCGGAGGTCATGCCCGGTGTGACGCGCCAGTTCAGCGGCTTTGCTGCCGCGGCCGAGGAGGCGAGCGCGAGTCGCATCTTCGCCGGTGTCCACACGCAGATGGACGAGGCCGCAGGCCAGCGGCTGGGCGGCTCGATCGCTCGGTTCGTCCTCCAGAGCGGCACGCTGGCGGCCGAGCGTGCGACCCCCGCGCGTCGCAGCGGCCACGGGCGACACGCGTCGCAGTCCCACATGCCCTGACGCTGGGGCTCGGTGCCAGCGGTGGGCCGCTCCATGGCCGCCGCTGGCACCGGCGACCGCCGATGGGCCGCTGGTGGATGGAGTGGCCGCGCCGCAAGCCTGACCGCCTTGGACAGACGGGCGGGCACCCCACCGAGGGCATGCGATCAGGGCCGACGCGTTCGCGTCCACCGCCGCGAATTGTCAAGGTCCCGTGAGGGGGTTGACAGATACCCGCGGTCTGACAATTCGCTTGACACGAAGCGGGACGGTGTATACGCTCGGCGCAGGTGTCGACCATCTCTCCCAGCGCGCAGATCCTCACTGGCAGGCGGCTCTCGAGCGAGCAGGTGGCGGAGATCCAGCGCGCCAAGATCCTCGCGGCCGCGGTGGACGTGCTCGACGAGCCCGGCTACCAGCAGTCGACCGTCTCGCTGATCGTCGCCCGCGCACGGGTGTCCCGCAGCGCCTTCTACGAGCTGTTCGCCGATCGCGACGAGTGCCTGGTCGCGGTCATCGACCAGGCGGTGGCCACGGTCGAGTGCGAGCTCGCCAAGGCCGACGCCGGCTCGCTTCTTTGGAGCGAGCGAGTGCGCACGACCCTCGCCGTGATCCTGGGCCTGCTCGACGCCCAACCGGCGCAGGCGCGCGTGTGCATCATCGAGGCACTGCGCGCCGGACCGGCGGTGCTCGAACGCCGCCAGCATCTGATGTCGCGCCTGGCCGCCGCT
>FSYY01000247.1_pt1 | contig 23572 bp, 23 predicted proteins | sample 1638681 | NCBI WGS metagenome assembly FSYY01 (sample SAMEA3914813, study PRJEB12502) | metagenome | biome: forest; material: soil | place: Canada | collected 2011-07-07 | depth 0.3 m | reverse complement strand
GGGTCGGGGGCTCCGCTCCTGCGCGATCGGCCGCGCGCGGCTCGCCGTCGGGCTGGGAGGCGTGACCGTCCCGGTCGCCAGGGGACCTCTCGATGGGCGGGGCTCCCATCGGATCAGCCACCTGGGGTCGCGCTCGATTCGGGGGCGCCGCCGGCGCCGCCGCCCATCACCACGCCACCGCCGGCACCACCGCCGTGGGAGCTCGAAAGAGCTGCGGGCGCCCCCTTCTTGCCGAGCAGCCCCTGGCAGGCGTTTTGCGCGGCCTGGAACACGGCGCTGTTCGGGTTGAGGCTGCCCGGTCCGTTCTGGGACTGGATCGAGATGCCGCCGCCATGGAAGGTGGGGTCCGGGATGTTGACCCCGTGGCTGCGCATGCAGCGGGCGAACTTCAGCGCCCCTTCCTGCATCTTCGCCTGGTCTGCGGGTGAGGCGTTGATCGGCTTCGGCCTGTAGCGCGCACAGGCGTTCTGAGCGGCTTCGAAGGCGTGTGCCCCACCCGGGCCGCCGCTGAACGCAAGCGCGCCGGTGGGGGCGCCGGCGGGAGTTTCGACTTTGACGCCGTGTTCGCGCAGGCAGCGCGTGAACTTCACCGCCGTTTCCCTGGCGGCGGCGTCGCTTGCGGTGCTCGAGGGCGAGGAGCCGCCGCACGCCGCCAGCGCCAGGCCCGCGAGGGTCGTGACCGTGACGGCTAGCGCGGCGGGCTTGCAGCGGTGGGACATGACGCTCCTTCGATTTGCGCTCCGCCACCGGCCGATGCGATCGGTCGGTGGCCCGCAGACATCAAGCCCGCCGAAGCTGAACGTCGCGTGAGAGAAGGCGAGGAGCTTGCTGAAGGGGCGTCAGGCCGGGCGCGCGGAGCGCGCGAAGGCCTCCGCCTCGGCGACGGTCACGGGCAGCGCACACAGCTCGAGCGTGAGACGCGCACCGCCGTCGGGATCGTTGGATGCATGCACCGCGCCGCCGTGGGTCTCGGCGACCTGACGCACGATCGCAAGGCCAAGTCCCGACCCTGGCAGCCCGCGAGCGGCGCTCGAACGATAGAAGCGGTCGAACACGCGCGGCAGGTCCTCGATCGCGATGCCGCGACCGTGGTCGCGCACCTCCACACTCCCATCGCGCACCCGCACCTCCACCGGGCCGCCCGGCGGGCCCCACTTGACAGCGTTGTCGAGCAGGTTGGCGATCCCGCGGTCGAGCCGCGCGGGAGCGGCTCGCACGAGGCAGGGCTCCGCGTCCAGCCTGAACCGGCACTCCGGGGCATGCAGGCGGGCGCGCTCCACGGCGCCGGCGGCAGCGAGGTCGAGGCGCACCTCCTCCACCTCGATCTCCTCGACGTCGGTCTTGGAGAGGTCGACGAGGTCGCCCACGAGCACGGTCAGCTCGCTGAGCTGCGCTGTGGCGGCCGCCACGGCACGCGCGCGTTCGGGCGGGGAGAGCAGATCGCCCATCGCGAGTGCGTCGAGGTTGGCTCGCACGCTCGTCAGCGGGGTGCGCAGCTCGTGGGAGGCGTCTGAGACGAGCTGGCGCTGGGCAAGGCGAGAGCGCTCGAGCGCGGCCAGCATCGTGTTGAAGCTCGCCGCCAACCTGCCCAGCTCGTCCTGCGCGCCGGCGGAGATTCGATGACCCAGGTCTTGGGTACGCGCGACGCGCTCAGCCGCACCCGTCAGCCGGCGCACGGGCACGAGCGCCGCCCGCGAGACCAGCAGGCCGAGCAGCGCGGCCAGAGCGATGCCCCCGAGGCTCACTGCGGCGAGCACGAGCTCGAGCCGGGACAGCGTGCTTTTCACTTCGGTGAGCGGCAGCGCCACCTGCCACACGCCACCTGCGGGCGACGCGCGCTCGGTGAGCACGCGCACGGGCGTGCCCGCCACGGTGGCATCGCTGAAGAACGTCTTGCGCCGGCCTGCCGCCACCGCGCGCGTTGCTGCGGTGACTGGAAGCCCGTTGCCCCGGCCTTCGGAGCGCAGCACCGCGCCATTGGGCTGCACCAGCTGCGCATAGCCGGTCGCGCCCCCGAGCTTCTGGGGCGGGAGGACAACCCGCAGGAACGTATTACGGCCGCCGGCGCGGCTCGCGAGCGTGCCCAACAACGCGGGGTCAGTGGAGAACACGGCAAGCCCAGCGGGAAGCGCACCCGGGGCCGGCGCGCTCGAGGAGGAGAAGCCCTGTCCGACGATCACTCCCTTGCCACCCGTCGTCGGGCTGCTCCCCCCCACCGCCGTTCTCCCGCTTCTCGGCGCGGGTGACGCGAGGGTGCCTTCGATCGAGCTCGGGGGCGGCCCTGAGACGCCTGGCCCGAGCTGGGTGAGGCTCAAGGGCGGCTCCTTGCTGCTCCCCTTGAGCCTGGCGAGACTCGACCCGGTCGCGTAATCGGCCTGGATCTGGACCGCCTGCGGCTGACCCGGGGTGAGCTTCTGGCGCAGGCTCGCGTCCACCTGCCGCCGCAGCTCATCGCGCGTGACCACGTAGACGATCACCGAGGCGAGCACCACCGCCGTCGCGACAGCGCCCGCGGCCAGGAGCACCATACGCCGGCGAAAGCTCACCGCGTGGAGGTCCTCAGCACGTAGCCGATTCCGCGCACCGTCTGCACGAGGCGCGGCTCTCCCTCTGCCTCGGTCTTGCGCCGCAGGTAACCGACGTAGACCTCCAGCGAGTTCGATGCGGGGCCGAAGTCGTAACCCCACACGCGGTCGAAGATCGTCGCTCGCGTGAGCACCTGGCGCGGGTGACGCATCAGCAGTTCGAGCAACAGGAACTCGGTGCGCGTCAGCTCGAGCAGCCGCCCATTCCGTCTTGCCTCGTGCCCGAGCGGGTCGAGCGCGAGGTCCTCGAAGCGCAGGGCCACCTCATCGCCCTCCCAGCCGGTGCGTCGCAGCAGCGCGCGCAGACGGGCGATCAGCTCCTCGCGCGCGAACGGCTTGGCGAGGTAGTCATCGGCGCCCGCCTCGAGGCCGGCCACGCGCTCGCTCACCTCCGAGCGGGCGGTGAGCATCAGCACAGGCGTACGGTCGCCCGTGGCCCGCATCCGCCGACAGACCTCCAGGCCGTCGATCCCGGGCATCAGCACGTCGAGGATCACCGCGTCGGAGGACGCAACCGACAACACGCGAATCGCCTCACGGCCGTCCGCCGCCGTGGTCACCTCGAAGCCATGGAGGTCGAGCACGAGTGCGAGCGCTTCGCGAACAGCCGGGTCGTCGTCGACGACCAGTAGACGCATGCGTCGATGCTGACGGGCAATGCTGAAAGAAAGCTGAAGCGCACGGTGTTGACAGCGCCTGAGGCTGTCGGTATGGTTTTCTTACCGGTAAGTGATCTGAACCGCTTGAGAGGACTTATGCCGACCGTCGCCGCTGCCCCCTCGCCAGCCCTCACGCCGCTCGAGCAAGCGGCACATCTCGATCGCGCCTCGGCGCTCGCGCGCGACCTCGCGCCGGAGACCGAGCGCGCGCGCTGCCTCCCCGAGGCCCTGCTCGATGAGCTTCGCGCCACGGGGCTGATGCGCGCAGGCGTGCCGAGCACGGCCGAAGCCTCGCCCGCGCTGATCTTGAGCGGGGCCGAGCGGATCGCGCAGGGGGACGCCTCGGCGGGGTGGTGCGTCTCGATCGCCGTGACCAGCAGCCTGCTCTCGGCGTATCTGCCCGAGCTCGGCCAGACCGAGGTGTTCGGCGATCCGCACAGCCTCGCGGCGGGAGTGTGGGCGCCGCGCGGACGGGCGGCCGTCGTCGACGGCGGCCTGCGCGTGTCGGGACGTTGGTCGTTCTGCAGCGGCATCTCCCACTCCGAGTGGCTGTTCGCGGGATGCGCGGTCGACGCCGAGCCCGGCCGGGAGAGTCCCGTACTGCGCATCGTGGCTCTGCCCAAGGGAGAGCTCGAGATCCTCGACACCTGGCACACGAGCGGCCTGCGCGGAACCGGCAGTCACGACGCGCTCGCCGACGAGCTGTTCGTCCCCGGTCATCGCGTCCTGTCGCTGCTCGACGGCGGCCCGCGAGTCGATGCGCCGCTCTACCGCTTCCCGATCTTCGGCTTCTTCGCGCTGTCGATCGCGGCGGCCGCCCTCGGCAACGCCCGTGGCGCGATCGACGACCTGATGGAGCTGGCCGGCGCGAAGACCGCCCAGGGCTCGACTCGCGTTCTGGCCGAACGCCCCGCCACGCAGGCGGTGGTGGGTGAGTGCGAGGCCGCATTGAGAGCCGCGCGCGCTTTCTACTACGAAGCGATCGAGGACGCGTGGGCGGCGGCACAACACGAGTCGGCCGTGTCCGAGCCGCTGCGCGTGGGCGTGCGACTCGCCGCCACCCATGCGGTGCGGACGTCCGCCGAGGTGGCCCGTTCGATGTACGACCTCGGCGGCGGCACGGCGATCTATGAGGACTCTCGGTTGCAACGGCGGTTCCGCGACGCGTACACCGCGACCGCCCATTTTCAGGTCAACCCGGCCACCTGGGAGCTGGTCGGGCGCCTGCTGCTCGGCCTGCCGACGAAGACGGCACAGCTTTGATCGCTGCGACCGTGCCGAGCACGCCTCCGTCGATGCGCCCCGACGATCTCCAAGTGGTAGCGCCGTTCTGGCTGGACCGACCCGACGAGGAGGCGCTGGAGATCGCCCTCGAGGCGCGGCGCAACGGCTACGCGACCATGTGGCTGGGCGAGATGGCCACGTTCGACGCGTTCGCGCTCGCAACCGCGGTCGGCCTGCGCGCTCCGGGGCTGTCCTTGAAGATCGGACCTCTGGCGGTGGGCGTTCGCAGTCCGGTCGCGCTCGCGCTCGGGGTTGCCTCGGTGGCCGCCCTGACGGGCGCGCACGTCGACCTCGCGCTCGGCGCCTCCAGCCCGGAGATCGTCAGCGGCTGGCACGACCGCCCGTGGTCGGCGCTCCCCGGCCGGGCGCGCGAGACGGTCGAGGCCGTCCGCTCGATTCTCGCCGGCGAGCGCGCGGCCTATACGGGTGAGCACGTGCGCAGCCACGGATTTCGCCTGCGCCAGCCACAGCCGGAGGCCACGATCTCCCTGGCGGCGTTCGGCCCGGGGATGACGCGCGTGGCCGCGGCCAGCGCCGATGAGATCGTGCTCAACCTCGTGACCCCCGAGCGGGTGGCGGAGATTCGCGCGAGCGTCGATGCTGAGGCGCTCGCCCGCGGTCGACGACCCCCCGAGATCGCGGTGTGGGTCACCGTCGCGCTTGAGCCTGGTGCGGCCACACTCGCCCAGCTGGCGGAGCAGATCGCGGTCTATCTGGGTCCCCCCGGGTACGGCGAGATGTTCACCCAGCTGGGCTGCGGTTCCCTCGTCGACCGCGCCCGCGCCGGCGCCAAGCGCAGCGAGCTCGCGCGGGAGATCACGATCGAGCTGCTCAGCAAGGTCTGTGCGATCGGGTCCCAACGCCAGATCGAGGCGCGCCTGGATCGCTATCGCGTGGCGGGCGCGACCCGGCTGGGGATCGTTCCCGCCACGGCCGAGGATCCGGCTGGGCGGCGCACCCTCGCCGCCCTGCGACCATGCGTATCGGAGGTTCGCGCGGCATGAGCGAGCACCCGCAGCAGCAGCCCGGCGACGCGCTCGACCTCAGTCACCGTCTTCAGGCCGACTCCGTCGGCCTAGCCCTGAGCCTCGTCGGGGAGCGCTGGACGATGGTGATCCTGCGTGAAGCGTTCTTCGGGGTCCGGCGCTTCGGGCAGTTCGCGCGCAACCTCAACATCCCCCGCCCCACGCTCTCGCTGCGCCTGCGCAAGCTCGTGGACTCCGGCCTGCTCGACCGCGTGCCCTACTCGACCGATCCCGAGCGCCACGAGTACCGCCTCACCCAGGCAGGCCGCGATCTGTTCCCGGCGGTGATCGCCCTGATGCGCTGGGGTGACACCTACCTCGCGGGACCCGCGGGGCCGCCGATCGTGCTCAGACACGACACCTGCGGGAAGCGCACCCATCCGCACCTCACCTGCGACGTGTGCGGCGAGGCGATCAACACGCGCAACGTCACCTCAGAACGCGGACCGGGTCACATCCCCGGCCCCCCCGCGCCGAAGCCTGCGACGCCGAGCAAGGCTCGAGGGCGTTGAGCGTCTCCGACACGGCCACTGGCACACGCGGGCGATCGACGCCCGCCGGCTCGCGCGCGCGGGCGCAGAGCTCCTCGGTGCGGCCAGCGAGCGCGTGCTCAGAGGCCGACCGGCCCCCGTTCATCGTCGGTCTCGGCGGAACCGAGCGCGAAGGGTCGGTCACCGAGGCATGCGTGCGCGAGGCGCTGCGCGAGGCCGAGCTTCGCGGCGCGCGCGTTGCGCTGTTTGGCGCGAGCGCCCTGGACCTACCGATGTTCAGGCCGACCGACGCTCATCGCGGCGAGAGGGTGCTCGCCCTCCTCGAGGCGATCCGCTGGGCCGACGGGCTCGTGTTGGGATCACCCGCCTACCACGGCGGCCTCTCGGGCCTCGTGAAGAACGCCCTGGACTACCTCGAGGATCTTCACGACGACCCGCGTCCGTATCTCGACGGACGTGCGGTTGGCTGCATCGCCTGCGCCCATGGAGAGCAGGCGAACGCCACCACGCTCACCTCGCTGCGCAACATCGTCCATGCGCTGCGCGGCTGGCCGACCCCGCTCGGCGTCACCGTCAGCTCTGCCTCCGCGCCCGGCAGCGACGACCGGGTGGCCGACCCCAAGCTCCGCAAGCGGCTGCAGATCCTCGGCGGGCAGGTCGTCGAGTTCGCCCGAGCTCGCGGAGGCTCTCGCTGATGGGTATGCAGGAGCCGAGCCGCGGAGACCCGGCTTCGGGACGCCTGGCGGGCAAGGTCGCGATCATCACTGGCGCGGCGGGCGGGATCGGCGCGGCGAGCGCCCGCGGATTCGCCCTCGAGGGTGCGACGCTTCTCCTCACCGACGCGCACGCCTCCGGCGCGCAGCAGCTCGCAGAGGAGATCGGCCGCGGAGCGATCGCGAGCGCGCACGACGTCGCCAGCGAGGCGGACTGGCAGGCGGTCGTGGCAGCGGCGCTGGACGCCCACGGCCGCATCGACATCCTTCTCAACAACGCCGGGGTGTTCCTGGCGGCCCCGCTTGCCGATACCTCCCTCGAGGACTTCAGGCGCGTGATCGACGTGAACGCCGTCGGCGTGTTCCTGGGCATGCGCGCGGTCGTGCCCTCGATGCTCGAGCGGCGCTCGGGCTCGATCGTCAACGTTTCCTCGGTCGCCGGTCTCGGCGGAAGCCCCTTCCTCACCGCATACGCCGCCAGCAAGTGGGCTGTTCGTGGCATGACCAAGGTGCTGGCGAAGGAGCTCGCCCCCCATGGAGTCCGTGTCAACTCGCTGCACCCCGGCCAGATCGACACCGACATGAACGCCCGCCAGCGCGAGAAGACACCCGAGCTGGTCGAGCGGCTGGTCAGGGGGATTCCGATGCGGCGCATCGGCACCCCCGAGGAGGTGGCCGATGCCGCCCTGTTTCTCGCCTGCGACGAGAGCGTCTACGTCACGGGCACCGAGCTCGTCGTCGACGGAGGCACGAGCGCATGAGATCGAACACCATCGACTGGAGGAACTGCAGATGAGCTCGACGAACCATCAGGTGCGCCTCGCCGCTCGGCCGTCGGGGCTCCCGAGGAGCTCAGACTGGGAGATCACCGAGGAGCCGACGCCAACGCCGGGTGAGGGACAGCTCGTCGCGGCCGTCTCCCACATCTCGTTGGACCCGGCGATGCGCGGGTGGATGAACGCGGGCGCCTCCTACATCGAACCGGTTGAAATCGGGGACGTGATGCGGGCCGCCGGGGTCGGCCGCGTGACGGCCTCCGAGCACCCCGGGTTCGCGCCCGGCGACCACGTCTACGGCACATTCGGCGTTCAGGAGTTCGCGCTCTCGGACGGCAAGGGCGTGATGAAGATCGACCCCTCGCTCGCGCCACCGCCCACCTACCTCGGCACGCTCGGGCTGTCGGGCCTGACCGCCTACTTCGGGCTGCTCGACGTGGGCAAGCTCGGCGAGGGAGACACCGTCGCCGTCTCCGGGGCGGCCGGCGCGGTTGGGAGCATCGCGGGCCAGATAGCAAAGCTGAAGGGTGCCCGCGTGATCGGGATCGCGGGAGGCGAGGCCAAGTGTCGCTGGCTGATCGACGAGCTCGGCTTCGACGCGGCGGTCGACTACAAGTCACAGGACGTGCGGCGGGAGCTGCGCACGCACGCGCCGGGCGGCCTCGACCTCTACTTCGACAACGTCGGGGGCGAGATCCTCGACGCCGTGCTCGCGAACCTCGCACGTGGAGCGCGGATCGTCATCTGCGGAGCGGTCTCGCAGTACAACGCGACCGAGGGCGTGCGCGGACCGAGTAACTACCTCGCACTGCTGGTCGCGCGTGCGTCGATGACCGGGATGGTCATCTTCGACTATGCCGCCCGTTTCGGGGAGGCTTCGAGCGCGATCGCGCAATGGCTTGCAGAAGGGCGGCTGCTCTCGCGGGAGCACATCCTCGAGGGTGGCGTGGAGGCGTTCCCCGAGGCCCTGCTGAAGCTGTTTGCCGGCGAGAACACCGGCAAGCTCGTGCTGCAGATTGGGCCCGCCTGACCGTAGCTCGCCCGGCGCGATGGGCCACGGGCGCCAACGCGCGGCGCCGCGCGGACCAATGGACGACCTGGGCGCGCCCGCCCTCGAGGCCCCGCGCGTGCCCGCTGGCGGGCCAGGGCGCGACCACGGCGCGCTACACACCCCGCAGCCCAGTTCCAGAGGCCTGACCGGGCCGGCCGAGCTTAGTTTTTGGCGCTGTTGTGCCGATAACGCGGAGGAATGGATTCTCGCTCAGCCTCAACCAGCGCCGCCCCCGTGGGCGACGCTCCTATCGGCATGGCAGTCGAGCCGCGGGCACGCGACCTGCTCAGCGACTTCGAGGTGCGGGACCTCCTCGACCAGCTGCCGGCGATCCTCTACGTGGCAGACGTAGGCGCCGCGGGGAGATGGCACTACGTGAGCTCGGGGGTCAAGGCGATCCTCGGCTTCTCCCCCGAGGAATGGCTGGCCGACCCGGGCTTGTGGGAGCGGCAACTGGACCCGGAGGACCGCGACCGGGTGATCGGTCGCGAGGGCGAGCTGCTGGCCCCGGAGGTACCGGACGAATACCGCATGCGCCATCGCAGCGGCGAGACCGTATGGGTGCGCGACGAAGCCGCGCTCGTGACCGATGCAGAGGGACGTGCCCGCTGGCACGGCGTGATCTCCGACATCACCGACCGCAAGGTCGCCGAGGCCGAGCTCGAGCGGCGCGCCGAGCAGCAGGCGGCCGTGGCGCGGCTCGGCGAGCGTGCGCTCGAGAGCGCCGAGCTGGCCGACCTGATCGACGCTGCGCTCGAGGATGCGACACGGATCCTCGAGGTCGATATGGGCGCGGTGCTCGAGCAGAACGGGGTCAGCGGGTCTCTCTCGATGCGAGCGTCCCGCGGGCTGGCACGAGGTGAGCTGTCGGCGGCGCAGCTGTCGCATGGCCTGACCGCCCCGATCGAGGGACGCACGGGCCGCTGGGGGGTCGTGTGGCTGGGCGGCGCCCCAGAGCGCTTCCGGAGTGCCGACGCCGACTTCGTCCAAGCGCTCGCGAACGTTCTGGCGGACGCGATTCAGCAACGCGCGAGCGAAGACGACATCCGCCACCAGGCGCTCCACGACCCCCTCACCGATCTCCCCAACCGCGTGCTGTTCCTCAGCCGCCTGGAGCGCGCGCTCGCATGGCCGGGAGCGCAGGTCGCCGTGATGCTTCTCGACATCGACAACTTCAAGCTCGTCAACGACAGCCTCGGCCACGGGGCCGGCGATGAGCTGTTGACCGCGGTGGCGCCGCGCCTTGCGAGGGCCCTGCGTCCGGGAGACACGATCGCGCGGCTGGGCGGCGATGAGTTCGTGCTCCTGCTCGAGCAGATTCCCGACGTGCACGCCGCGGCGCAGGTGGCCGCGCGGATCATGACGGAGTTCGAGTCTCCATTCGCCCTCGGCGCGGCTGAGCATTTCGCCACGGTCAGCCTCGGGATCGCGCTAGCGGACGGAGCCGGCGCGCTGCCCTCCAGCCTCGTCCGCGACGCGGACGCCGCCATGTACCAGGCGAAGGAGCGGGGACGCGCACGCTTCGAGGTGTTCGACGGAGCCATGAGGACCCGCAGCGTGGAGCGCCTCTCGATCGAGAACGACCTCCGCCGAGCGATCGAGCGGCACGAGCTCCACCTCGTCTACCAGCCGATCGTCTCGCTGCGCGACGAGTCGATCGTGGCGGTCGAGGCGCTGCTGCGGTGGCAGCACCCAGAACGCGGGCTGATCAGCCCGGCCGACTTCATTCCGGTGGCAGAGGAGAGCGGCCTGATCGAGCCGATTGGACGGTGGGTTCTCGACACCGCCTGCGCGCAGGGCGCCCTGTGGCACGAAGCCTTCCCCGACTCCCGGCCGATCCGCATCTCGGTCAACGTCTCGGTGCGCCAGTTCACGCAGCGCGCGCTCGCGGCCACGGTCGCGCGCACCATCGAGCAGACAGGCATCACCCCCTCGAGCCTGTGCCTCGAGATCACCGAGTCGGTGTTGCTGAGGGAGCCCGAGGGTGTGAGCGAGACGATCAAAGAGCTCGCCGACCTGGGCGTTCGCTTCGCGCTGGATGACTTCGGCACCGGATACTCCTCGCTCGCCTACCTGACACGGCTGCCGATCGACGCCCTGAAGGTCGATCGCTCGTTCGTACAGACGCTCGGCAACGACGAGCGCTCCGCAGCCATCACCACGGCGATCGTGAGGATGGCCCAGGCGCTATCGATCGAGATCATCGCCGAGGGGGTCGAGACCCAGGCCCAGCTGAGCCTCATGCGCAGCCTCGGCTGCCCCCTTGCACAGGGTTTCTACTTCCACCGTCCGATGGACGCGCAGTCGATCGAGGCGCTGCTGGATCTGCGCCGCGTCGCGCACGGGGTCTGACCGAGAGACTGCCGAGCGCACTGTGCGGCCCCCCGCGCCATCCGGCCAACGAGCTCGAGCTCCCTGCCCGACTCACCGGAATGGAGGTCGGCCTCTCGAGGGGGCACGCGCGTCGCGCGGACCGTGCGCGTGCCCCCGCGGCACCGCCTGCCTGGCTCAGGGCTGCTCGACGACCATCAGCGAGTTGCCGTCTGGGTCGCGGAACCAGAACATCGGCGGTACGGGGTCGCCCATGCGCGAGACCTCCGCGTCGACGTCCGCGCCGCTCGCGCGCAGGTAGGAGTGCGTGGCATCGACGTCGTCGGTGGTGAGGGTGATGCCCGTCTCCTTCGCCTCGGGATCGCTGCCCGGCCGCGGCGGGGCGAGCGCGATGCCGGTCGAGCCGCTGGGCGGGTACACCTCGACCCAGCGGTACTCCTCGCCGAACGGGACGTCGGTGCGCTTCTCGAAGCCGAGCACCCGCTCGTAGAACTCGATCGAGCGGTCCTGGTCGGTTGCGGTGATGCAGACCAGGCTGATCTGGCCGATGCGGCTTGCGGTGATGGTCATGCTTCCTCCTTGGGATGGGAGCTGGATTCACAGCCTCAGACTCCCCGGCACGGCGGAAATCAGCGGTCAGCCGCGACCGCCGCCGGAACTCGGTATGCGGTTGAAGAACGACCTCACCGCGGCGGGACTGGTGTTGCCGTGCCCCACCTGCTCGACCAGCTCGCGCAGCCGCTCGGTGGAGCGTTCGCGGATCCCGAACTGCAGCTCGTGCCCGTAGTCGGCCACGCTCGCCCTAGGCGCCACAGCTGGAGCGTCCGCCGCCGGGCGAGGACCGTCACCCCGACGATGCTCGCGCCCGCTCGAGGTTCGCGGCGCTCGGCCGGGGAGCGCCAGCTGCCCGGCCGAGACCGCATGCGTCATTTCGTGACCGTGATGGTCCCGTCCATGCCCTTGTGGATCACGCACTCGTAACGGAATTTGCCGGGTTTGTTGAACGTGATCTGGACTTCCGAGGGCAGCGGCCCGCCGCGGGCGAGGATGCCGCTGTTCTCGAACCCGTTGCCGTGGTTGGCCCCGGTGAAGGGCGGCAGCGGCGGCGGGTCGCTCGGATAGGCGGCCAGCGGGTTGACCAGCAGCGTCGGTGGGCCTTTCGGGTTCATCACGACCGTGGTGAACGTTTCATCGACTTTGGTCGTGTAGGCCGCCGGCCCGATCGTGATCGTGTGCACCTCGCGGTTGGATCCGATCTTGAATTTGACCGTCGTCCCAGATTTGATCTTGAGCGTCTCCGGGAAGAATTTCAGCCATGCAACCGGGCCGAGTCCATCGTGCCCCGCCAGCACGGTCTTGGCGCCCGGGCGGTAGTCCCGCAGGCCTTTCGCTTCGATCAGCGCCCGCCGCGCCTGGGCGCGCTGACGAGCACGGTGCTGAGCGAGCGTGGGCACGTGCGTGCCGGCCGCAACGACCGTGACGGTCCCCTGCATGCCGAAGTGGACCAGGCAGCTGTACGTGAACGTGCCGGCTTTGGTGAAGGTCACGACGAACGGCTTCGGCGGTTCAGGCGGGCTCGGGAGCCCGCTGTTGAGGTAACCGGTGCCCGCGTATGTGGTGCCTCCCGCGGGAAATGCGACCACGGGATTGATCACCTGGTTGGGGTGTCCGTTGAACCAGAACGAGGCGCCCGCGCCGTCGAGCTTGCCTTCGACCAGGCTGGTCGAGGGGATGATCAGCGGCGGCGGCGATTCCCCGGTGGCGAGGAACGAGACCGAGTGAAAGCCGTTGATCGCGAAGCTGACCGAGTCGCCGACGTTGATCTTCGTCTGGCTGGGGAAGAACCCGTTGAAGTCGAGGTGCGCTGCGTGCAGCGGCCCGGGGGGACCGGCAGACACGGGCACGACAAGAGCGAGCGCCGGTGAGCTGAGGGCAAGGGAGCACAGCGTCGCGGCAACTCCCGCCGTCACGGCCCCCCGCATCGAGGTGAAACGCATCTAGGACCTCCATCCCGTTGACTGCCGCCAACCTATCATCGCTCGCCGACGAGTGGCGAGCGCCGCCGCCGAAGGTGAGCCGACTCAGGCGGGCACAGCCGGCCTGGCGCTCGGACGAGAGCGATGGCCGTGGCGAGCGCCGTGGCCGTAGCAGCTTGGTCCCACCAGGAAACAGGCCAGGCGGTCTGCCGGCGAGACGACCGACGGACCCGGAACGACCGCCGGCGCGTGGCCGGGATGCTGCGGTATCACGACCGCAACGCGGTAGACGCGCTTGCCGACCAGCAGGAACGCGTCCTGCTCGGTCACCCTGTCGGGATTGATCCAGCTCAGGTTTCGAGCCCGAGCAGGAAAGGGCGCGGGCGCCGCCCTGCCGGCGCGGTGGCAACCGACGCCTGCGGCCTGGGCGAAGAACGCGCCTGCCTGCGCTGCGGTGTCGAACGCGAGAACGTTCACCCCCACATCGTCTCCGTTGCCCGTGAAGGCCCGCATTTCATAGGCCGCCGGCCAGCGGCCGCTGGGCAGGCGCGTGGAGGCGATCCGCGCGGGGATGGCGTGAGACCACATCTCCCCCGTACCCACGACGCCCCAGGCGTAGCGGGGTCGGCCGAGAGGCCCCATCAGCACCAGCAGCCTCGCGCGCAGTTCCCTCAGCCCGGCGAGGTCGGCGCTCGCCAGCGCAGGCAGGTGCCCAGGCACGCAGGAGCTGGATCCGTTGCTGCGGCTCCCGGATGCCGATGAGAAGACGTCCGTCTGCCCCGCGATCAGCCCGAGGGCCGCAAGCCCCAGACAGGCGAGCTCGACCGCGAGCCGAGCCCGCGGCCTCGTCCACCAGCGGACTCGTGCCTGCGCGTCCGGGGAGCCACCTCCTGGGTCCACATCGTCCACACGCAAATCTTGACCGGTGCCTTACGTCGCTGAGCCGCTCAGCGACCGTCGCGGCCGCGTCACCATCGCAGCCACGAAGCGGTCGTTGTGCTCAAGCCGGCACGCCGGACAGGCGTTCGTGGACGAAGCGGACGACCATCGCGCCCTCGCCCACGGCGGTGGCGCAGCGCTTGACCGAGCCGGAGCGAACGTCACCCACGGCGTAGACGCCCGCGACGCTCGTCTCGAGCAGACCCGACGCGCCCGCCTCGGAGCCGGTGAGCACGAACCCCTTCTCGTCGCGTGCGACCACGTCATCGAGCCACTCGGTGCACGGTGACGCCCCGAGGAACAGGAACAGGAAGGACAGCGACAGCCGCGTGCCGTCCGTAAGCGTGACGGCCTCGAGCTCGCCCTCGCTCCCGTGCAGCTCGGCCACTTCGCTACGGTCGCGCACCGAGACCCCGTAGCGCTCGAGCTCGAGAACGAGATAGTCGGACATCGTCTCCCTGAGATCCGCGCGACGGTGCAGCAGGGTCACGAGCGCCCCGCCGCGCGCGAGCCAGACCGCGGCCTGCGCCGCGGAGTTGCCTCCGCCCACGACCCCCACCCGGGTGGCGCCGCAGCGCTGCGCCTCGGGAGGGCCGGCGGCGTAGAACACGCTCACGCCCTCGTACTGCGCGAGTCCCGCCACCGGCGGGCGCCGGTAGTCGGCGCCGGTGGCGAGCACCACAGCACGCGCGAGCACCTCGTGGTCTCCCTCGAGTCGCACCAGATGACGATCGCCTCCCGGCTCGAGTGACAGGGCGCGGTAGGGGGTCGCGCTGCGCGCCCCGAACTTGCGTGCCTGCGTGATCGCTCGCGAGGTGAGCTCCACGCCGCTGATGCCCGCCGGAAAGCCGAGGTAGTTCTCGATGCGTCGCGAGGTGCCCGCCTGGCCGCCGAGGGCGGTGCCCTCCACGACGAGCGTGTCCAGCCCCTCCGAGGCGCCGTACACCGCTGCCCCCAGGCCGCCCGGGCCGGCACCTACGATCAGCAGGTCGACCTCCTCGCGCGCGTCCAGCTCCAGGCCTATCCCCAGCGCGCGGGCGACCGCCCCGTTGGAGGGGTTGCGTAGCTCGAGACCGCCCGGCAGCCGCACGAGCGGGAGCTCCTGCGCCGAGAGCCGGCTCAGCAGCTCGGCGGCGTCCGGATCCTCGCCGTGCTCGGGATCGCGCCACCTACTCGGCAGGCGGTTGCGGCGCAGGAAATCCACCATCCTCCGGGTCTGCTCGGAGGACCGCGGGCCGACGATCTCGACGCCCACGGCCACCTGCTGCTGCAGGGCCTCGCGCCTGGCCGTGAAGGTCGACAGCAGCAGCTCGCTCAGCGGCCCGTCCTCGAACAGCAGCGCGCGGACCGCCTCGCGCTCGACCGCCACATAGCGCAACGGTCTCGTGACCACCGCGGTGAGGTAAACAGTCTGCCCCGACAGCAGGTTCATCTCCCCGAGGAACCCGTAGCGGCCGTGGCGCACGATCTCGTGGCCCGCGGCGTCGAGGATGGCCGCTTCGCCCTCGATGATCGCTATCAGCGGGTAGCGTGGGTCCCCCACCCGGAACAGGACGTCCCCCTCCGCCGCCGAGCGCTCCTCGCCGACCCGCGCCAGAGCGTCCATCTGCGCCTGCGAAAGCACGGGGCTGGTGTCCGCCACGGTCTGAGTCTAGCCGGGGCGCTGGGTTCGAATCCGCGGAGTCCGATCGAGCATGAATCGCCGGGACCCAGATCTACCTCGAGCTCCGCAGCAGCGCGCGGATCGCTTCGGTGTAGGCGCCCTTGGCGCCGCCATCGGCGGTCAGCGCCCCGAGGTAGTGTTCCCGGTCCTTGTCGTGCAGGGGCAATCGCTGATCGAACGCCTGGTAGACGAAGATTGCTTTGATCCGCGACCCGTAGCGAGCGCGCATCGAGACCACGGTGCCCTTCAGCGATCGCGCCGCTTCGGCATAGGTCATGCACGGGTTCCAGCCGAAGTCGTTGCTGAGACATGCACCGTTGTCGCTTGCGACGCCCAGCTCGGTGACAAAGATCGGGATCGTCGCGGGCGCACCTTGCGCCCGCGTCTGGGCGACGAGCCGATCGAGCGATTCGCTCCACTCCGGCCCATACGGGTGGGCGGTCCAGCCGGCGATCCGGCCGGCGAGGTCGGGGACCGCTGCGAACATGCCGTTCACCCATTCGGGCGAGCCCGCGCCGCCGTCATCGCCGATCGCCAGCAGGCCCACGCCTCGATTGCCGCCCGCGCCGTCGATCGCTTCCTGCGCCGCCGCAAGCGCGCGCGCGTAGGCACGGGCGCGCTGTGGGTAGGCTGGGCAGCCGGCCCCGCAACCCCCGAACTGACCCGGGAGGTTGGTCTCGTTGCCGAACTCGATCGCCCGGATCGCCAGCTCGGGATGGGGCCGGCCCCTCCAGAAGCCGCCCGACGGTCCGAATTCCCGGGCCCAGCTCGCTAGGTTCCGCGCCTCGGCGAGGCTCGGAATGCGACCGTGGAAGCCGGCGAGCAGGAGCACCGAGACGCCGTGGCGCGCGAACCGCGCGATCACTGGAGCGAGCTGGGCCGGCGTGGCATCGATTCGGAACTCGACCCGCACGAACCTCGCACCGAGCGCGCCGATCCGAGCAGCGCGAAGGCCCTGGTCGGCGTTTGAGACCAGCCCCAGCTCGATCGACTGCGCGGGGGTGGCACCGCACGCGCCAAGCGTCAGCCCGAGCGCAAGCATCGAGGTGACTGCGAAGATCGCCAGACGCGACATCCGCGCGAGGCTACCAACCTCCCGACGCCGCGCGGCGCGGTTCCGCCCGCGCGGCGCGCCCGCTCTCAGTGCGCCTGTGTGCGGCGCCTTCGGAAGCCACCGAGCGACCGGCGCGGCGATTGGGAGCTCTTGGGTGGCCCCTCGTGTGCCGACCCGCGGCCGGAGGGGTCAGCGAGCAGATCGTGTCGCGCGAAGGTGATCTTCACGGCCGAGCGGCACGCCACGGGCACGTATCCAGCCACGCCCAGGTTCGAGATCAGCGCGCGGGCTTCGCGCACGGATCCTGTGTGATGCAGCTGTGTGGCGAACACCCGCACCCCGAGCGCCTGCATATCGAGGGTCGGCAGGAGCTCGTACTCGGCGCCCTCGACGTCGAGCTTCAGCAGATCGATGTGGTCGTCGCCGAGCTCGGCCATCAGCGAGGTCAGGGTGCGACCCGGCAGCTCCACGAACTGGTCGGAGTCGTACAGGCCCGCCGAGGAGACCGAACGGCTGCCGGCGTCGTGGGTGAGCTGCATCCGCACCGGGCCGTCATGGGTCGCGATCGCCGCGTGGTGGGCAGAGAAGCGCTCCGCTCCGGCCGCCTGCTCGAGCGCCGAGCGGACGTAGCCCTCGACCGCCTCCACAGCCCGCACCGTCGCGCCGTGAGAGCGGATCAGCTCGAGGTCGAAGCTGATGTCGCCTCCCGCCCCCACGCAGTAGCACAGAGGCGAGGGTCCGATCAGCTCGCGGGGGATCAGCCAGCCCCCGTAGGAGCTGCCCACCGCCACGATCGGACCGGGCACCGGGGCGAGCTCGAGCCGCGGAAGCTCATACTCGAACCAGCGCCGCCGCACGGCGCTGCGAATCTTGGCGGGGCGGAGCTTGCGAGCGGTCGCGATCATGTCCTGGGCAACCTATCGGCAAGCGCCACGGGCGCCTTGACGGCACCTGAGCGGCGCGCCGCGCCACGGCGGGCCCGCCGTGCGCTCAATGCGTGCGCGTCAGGCGCACGTGCACGACCGCGCTCGAGCTCTGCAGCGCGGTGCACTCATATGCGCCGAGCGAACCCACCGGCCCGTCGAACAACCGCTCTCCGTCTTCGAGCAGGATCGGGGCGATCGCGATGTGGAGCTCATCGACGAGTCCGGCACGCATGAACTGCTGGATCGTGCTCGCCCCGCCGGCCAGCTTGACGTCGCGGCCGCCGGCCGACTCGCGGGCGCGCTCGAGCACCTCGGCGGGAGACCCGCCCACGAAGTGGAACGTCGTCCCATTCGGCATCGCCAGCGACGGTCGAGGATGGTGCGTGAGCACGAACACGTCTCCTCCGAACGGAGGATCCTCGCCCCACCAGCCCCGCCAGGGCTCATCCCCCCACGGACCGCGAACGGGCCCGAACATGTTGCGGCCCATGATCGTCGCCCCGATCTGCTTGCTGCCGGCGAGGGCGTAGTCGTTGTCCAGCCCCTCCTCCCCGCCTTCCCCGCCGTGCGATGCGCGCCAGGCGCGCGTGGCGAAGATCCACTCGTGCAGCCCTAGCCCGCCATCGCCCAGCGGCGCGTCCTCACGCTGCCTGGGTCCGGCTGCGAACCCGTCGAGCGAGATCGCGAAGTTCTGCACGAGGACGCGTGTCACGAGCGCCCGACCCTGTAGATCCCGGTTGCAAGCCACGCACGCACGCGACCATTCTCCTGCGATGCGTCAGGCGGTGCCGTGCGGGTTCGGTGCGCTCGCGTCATCGTCACCCTCAGACCCCGGGGCGTGACCAAATTCATCGGTGGCCCGGTTTGACCGGCCGCGGGGCGGGTACTCCCGTGCTGCTCGGGAGGCGATGCGAAACGGGGAGGCGGGAGCGATGACGATCGGCGCGTGCAGGGCGGTCGTGGCCATGGCCGTGGCAACCGGCGTGATCGGCGGACCGGCGGTCGCCGCCGCGTTCGATTCCGAAACCGAGGCGAAGAACTACTCCAAGGGCCTCGAGCGGCGCGCGGTCTACGACACGCCCGCATACCAGACGCTGCTCGCCGAAGTGAGCACGCAGAACGAGGCGGCAGCAGCGGCGATTCAGGCGTCGGACCCCGAACGGAACTTCCAGGGCCACGTCTGTGCGCGCGGCGACAACGGCTGCGCCGGCGACGCGCGCCTGTACGGATGGCAGGCGAACGGGTACGGGATCGTCAAGCCCGTGCTCTTCACGGCGCGCAGCGGCGCAACGATCTCCGGCCGACTCTGGGCCACCAGGCTCGGCCCCCGGACGCGCCCGGGGATCGTGATCACGAATGGCTCCGTGCAGGCCGACGAGCAGCTCTACTGGTACGCCGCGCAGACGCTCGCAAAGGCCGGCTACGTGGTGCTGACCTCAGACCCGCAGGGTCAGGGCCAGTCGGACGAGCGCGGCCAGGCTCCCGACGAAGCCGAAGGCTCGCCCGCCCAGACGGACGGGCGGCCGTTCTTCGACGGCACCGAGGACGCGCTCAACTTCTTCCTGTCCACGCCCAAGCACCCCTACGAGCCGGTGCCGAGCTGCGAAACGGGGACCAGCCATGCCGCCAAGCAGAACGCGCGCGTCCGGGCCGGACTCGACGCGCCCTACAACCCGTTCTGGGAGATGCTCAATCGGCGCCAGATCGGCCTCGCGGGGCACTCATACGGGGCGGCGGGGGTCTCCTACATCGGCCAGTGGGACCCCCGCGTGAAGGCGATCGTCGCGTGGGACAACCTCGCCGAACCCAATCCCAACCGGCCCGGCCCGAGCGGCGGGCTCGCCGAGAAGCCATGCCCCGCCGAACCCGCGGCCCGTTCCGTTCCGCCAATTACCAAGCCCGCGCTTGGCATGTCGGCCGACTACTTCATCCCCCCCGTTCCCAACACCTCCGAACCGGAACCGCTGGCCAAGAGCCAGGCTTCACTTGCCTACTCCGCCGCCGGCGTGGACACGGGCGAGATAATCATCCGGGGAGGCACTCACTACGACTACAGCTGGATTCCCAACGATGGATTCACTGCCACCCTGCGTGGGGCGGACCTGATCACCTGGTACACCACTGCCTGGTTCGACCGGTACCTCAAGCACAGCCCGAGCGCCACCAAGAGGCTGCTGAGCAGCCGCTGGCGCGCGGACACCGAAGAGGCCGCGGTCGACCCCAACCACGACGGGAACATGTTCTCCTCCTACTACCGCTCGCGCCTGGACATCGGACTGCCGGGAGGACGGCGCTTCAGGTGCGAGGACCTGCGCTCGGGCTGTCCGGGCATGGTCTCGGCCGACGGCCAGCCGCCGGGATACTCCTACATCGGTCTCGTCACCTCGCCCGAATGAGCTGACCGCTCGACCGCGAAACTGCGGGGAAACCCCTAGCAGCAAGGCGGCGGAGCCCCGATGGCCCGGCCGCGCCACTCGGCGAGGCTTGTAGCTGATCGATATCAGCGACGAAGCTTGTAAGGCGGTGGCGCGATGCATGTTCAGGTGCCGGATCGGGAGACGGAGCTGCTGGATCAGCTGGAGTTCGACCACGCAGTCGACAAGCAGGGCCGCCGCGTGCTCGAGGTCCTGGCTGGCGTGGGGATCCTCGGCGCCCTGCTGATGTCCGTCGTGGCGCTCAACCAGAGCAGCGAACACAACACCGTCACCGTCACGAGCGGGGTGGCGGCGCCGCCGGCCTCCGCTGGCGCCGCGGCGGCCGCGCCCGCGCCCGCGAAGGTCGTCAGCCTGAGCGTGATCGCGAGCTCGAAGCTCGGCCCCGACGGCAAGAAACACGACACCTTCACTACCACCGAATTCGCGGTCAAGGTGGGCCAGCCACTGCGACTGAAGATCAACAACACCGACAACGTCGAACACAGCATCACCGCCCCGCAGATTGGCGTGAACATCATCGCCAGGCCCGGCGTCCACACCTATCAGCTCGTGGTCAGGGAAGCGGGTCGCTTCTCCTGGTTCTGCGTGATCCCCTGCGACACCGAAACGAACGGCTGGGCGATGCTGCACGCGGGCTACATGGGCGGCTACATCACCGCCACCTGAGGCGGGGCGTGGGGGTGGCGCGGCCGCGGCTCACGCGATCGTAGGAGAGCCGATCCGGCAGGAGCGCAGCACTGGCCTCCCGCCGGATCTGTGCCTGCCCAACCGGGCAGCTCTCTATCCCTCTCCTACGGTTTCGTGGTCAGCCACGGCGTGTACACGACGGTGCCCACCGCGGTGTTGCAGCTCCCGCCTTTGTTCGGACCCGCCGCGCAGCCCCACCAGTCGTTGGTGGCGTTCACCACGGTGCCCGTTTCGCCGTTCGCGCCGGTCCCGTTCGAGACGAACGAGTTGTTGGGCGAGGCGGTGATCGTCGCCTGGCCACCGGCCGGCTGGCCGGGGGTGGGCTGGGTCTGCGTCACGAGCATTCCCGTGTCGAAGTGCAGGAACCTGTTGCCCGTGAGCGTCGCGTTGAGATCCCCGAACGCGAAGCCGAGCTGGTCGGTCGTGAGATAGGCCCCATAAGTGGGTCCGCTCGTGGCAGCGCCCGATCCGCTCACGACGTTGTTGGTGAACGTCGGACCCTGGCCGGCGACTGCGCCGCCGAACGCCGCGAGGCCGACCGAGCAGCCTGAGACTTTGTTCGATTCGACGGTTGCCGATTTATAGGGCACGAACACGAAGATGCCGTAGCCGTTGAGCTTGCATTCGCGCACCGTGTTGGCCTGGATCAGGTCGGCCGACCCGGCTTCACCGGCGTTGTCCGTGTGAACGCCGCTCCCCGATTTGGTGATCGAGTTGTGCACGAACTTGGTCCCAGTGGAGTGGTTGGCCGAGATCGCGTCGTTGGCGTTCTTGACCGTGTTGTTGGCCATTTCTCCAGAGCCGCCGAAGTCGAACATCGCGATCGACGCTTCTTCGGCCTGCACGTTTTCGACGGTGTCGTGATTGAAGTTGAACGTCCCCCCTGAGGATGCGTACATCCCGCGCAGGTAGACGCCCGTCACCTTCACCCTTGAAACCGTGAGGTTCTGATATTTGCCGAGCAGGTGGTTGGTGATGATCCCGTTGCGGGCGTCGATGTCTTCCCCGCCCACAACTACGCCGCTTGTCAGTTTGGGGTTGTCGCCCTTGAGCCACATGTTCGTGATCGTCACGTTGTCGGCCTGAACCAGCACGATGTTGCTCGCCGCGCCGCCGCAAAGCGAACCGCCTGCGCACACCGGCATCGACGTGGCCGGGTAGACGACCGTTGCCAGGCCGGAGCCCTTGAGCGTCACCGACTTCGTGACCGTGACGTTCTCGTAGTAGTTGCCGGGGCCGATCGTGATCGTCGCGCCCGGCGTCGCCGCTTCGATCGCAGGTTGGATGCTCGTGAATGGGCAGCCTGAGCTGCAGACCGTTTTCGTTGCCGCCGAGGCCGGACCTGCGGCCAGCGCCACAGCAGCCGAAGCGAATGCGCCCGCGGTCAAGATGCGAAGCGTACGTCCCATGTGTCGTCCTCCGTAACCGTGTTCCCCCCCTTCCCTCCCAGGGCTAGCGCGCAATGTTACTTGGTCGGGGGCAGGCTCCCCACTTCGGCACCTCGCCGCCCCCCACCACGCCTCGGAGCGTACGGCGCCTGCGTGACGCGCGAGCAGGGGAAGCAGCCCCGCACGCGCACTCACCGAATCCTCAGATCACGCTGGCGAACACGAGCCCCCCGATGGCGATCAGCACCACCGCGGTGAACGCGTTGCCCCAGCGGTCGAGCCAGCGGCCCTGCACCTGATAGCCGCTGAAGCACGCGAACAGCGTGAGTCCGACGATCGTCGCGATCGTGACGGCCGAGAAGACGAGGAGCGCCCCCACGGCCGCGAACGCGCCCGCAGCCGTGGCCGCCAGGAACACCGGCAGGATCGTGAGGTCGGGCGAGGCTGCGGCGCCGAACGGCACCATGATCGCAGCCAGGCCTCGCACGCGGCTCTCCTTGCGCGCGACGATCACGTCGCTCTCGGCAGGCGAGTGCAGGTGGGCGTGCGTGTGGCCCGGGGCCGCGATGAGCTCCCCGCGGGGCGGCCGCTTGCGGCCGGGCGAGTGCTCGTGAGGGTGGCTGTGGCTATGACCGCGGCCGGCGAGCTCGAGCGCCGCGAAGCCGAGGCCGGTGAGGATCAGGACGCCGCCGATGATCGTGCTCTGTGCGCTCTCGATGGTCGAGCGGAGCTGCAGGCCGACCGCGATGATGATCACGCCGAGCAACAGCGAGACGAGCACGTGCGCCACGCCCGCGAGCAGCGACAGGCGCGCCACGCGCGCGAGCGGGTAGCTCTGCGTGCGGCCCACCACCGCCAGTGGCACCCAGTGGTCGGGCAGGATCGCGTGGCCGAAGCCGACGCCCGCAGCAGCGGCCAGGAGGGCAGGTGTGGCGGAGCTCATGACCGGACCATAACATGAACGTCGGCGCATATGTACTGTTGGCCATGCGCTTCGAGCTGGGGCGGAGGTCGCATCGGGCGAGCGCGCGGAGCACGGGATAAGCTCACAGCCGTGAGTCACGGAGTAGCGGGGAAAGCCAAACGGACGGTGGTCACCGCCTCGGTGGCCGAGCGCGTCGCGCAGATGATGCAGGCGCTCGCCACCCCCAGCCGCGTCCACATACTCGGCTGCCTCCGCGACGGGCCGCAGACGGTGTCGGCGATGGTCGCCGCGCTCGAGCTGTCACAGTCGGCCGTGTCGCATCAGCTGCGCGTCCTGCGCGACATGCGCTTCGTGATCGGAGAGCGTCACGGGCGCCAGGTGCTCTACCGCCTCCACGACGACCACGTGGCCTCGCTCCTGGACGAGGCGGTGTTCCACATGCAGCACCTCGACCTCGGCGCGGTCGCGCAGCGGCGAGCCGCTTCCTAGGTCGAACTCGAGCGGCGTCCGGCCGGCGCGTTTTGCGCCAGCTCGCATGTACGGCCGCTCATGTGTATAGTGATGCATGTAAGCCATACGCACCTCGTTAGGTGAGGCGGCTGCACGGACATAGGCCACTGACCCCAACCGTCGAGAGACGCTCCGGGTCAGGACAGGTCTCCCC